>LAZR01000032.1_pt1 | contig 233952 bp, 219 predicted proteins | sample 329461 | NCBI WGS metagenome assembly LAZR01 (sample SAMN03002196, study PRJNA259156) | marine sediment metagenome | biome: sea floor; feature: Hydrothermal impacted sediments; material: marine sediment; isolation source: Loki non-amplified sample from Loki's castle hydrothermal vent sediment ...
AAAGTCTTTTTTATCTACCTCCCGCGCTTTTTCACTATGAGGTAGATGCTCTCATACACAACCCTGCCTACCGATACATTAACATACGAGCCCCACGGGGGCACGCCAAAAGTGCTGTTATTAGTCAAGCGGATGTTATGGAGACAGTTCTATCCAGCGCCGTTCTTCACAATCGTAAAGAATATGTTTTGCTCATTTCTCGTACCAGAGCTACCAGTGATGAATTGCTGGAGACAATTAAAAATGAACTTACTTACAATCCCCGGATACGCGCCCTGTATGGTGACTGGGGGGAGAGAACAGCAAAGGTATGGACTAAAGATCGCATTGTATTAAAAAATGATTCCGTTATACAATCCCGTGGTACAGGGATGCAGATTATTGGTTTGCGTTACCACCATCTCCGGCCTTGACCGTGATGGATACCTCATCAACAAATTTCATCTTGCTCCCTCCCTGACGGGATGGGTGGAATTGATAGAATCAAGCTACAAACAAAAAAGCCCCGTCGCAAGACAGGGCTTCTTCAAATCCACCAAGGTATCAGACAGCAGCTACGACGTTAACGTAGCGACGGCCGAAAGCGCCCTTGACTTCGAATTTGATCACGCCATCTGCCTTGGCAAACAGAGTGTGGTCCTTGCCCATACCGACGTTCTTGCCGGGGTGGAACTCAGTGCCGCGCTGACGAACGATGATGTTGCCAGCTGTTGCTACCTGGCCGCCGAACAACTTGACGCCCAATCGTTTGGATTCTGAATCGCGACCGTTGCGCGTGGAACCGCCTGCTTTTTTGTGTGCCATGGGTATTTATCTCCTCAATGGGCTTAGGCAGAGATGCCAGTAATCTTGATTTCGGTGTACCACTGACGGTGGCCCTGACGCTTCATGTGGTGCTTGCGGCGACGGAATTTGATGATGCGGATCTTGTCGCCACGGCCGTGGGAGTTGATCTCGGCAGTCACAGTAGCACCATCGATAACCGGAGCACCGATGGTAACGTCGTCGCCATTGCCGATCAGCAGCACGCGATCAAATGAAATAGTGGAACCGGTTTCGGCTTCCAGCTTTTCGACTCTCAGGAACTCGCCTTCGGCGACTTTGTACTGCTTGCCACCGGTAACAATTACTGCATACATGTTGTTTTCTCCGTAATCCTGCTCACCCGGCGCTTAGGAATAATGGTTAGTGGCCGGCATGGCTGCAAGTGAACCCGCCTATCGGGCCCGACCTTGCCATTGTCAAAACAGGGATGCTGTAAATCTGGTTTTCAGGGGCGGGGATTTTACGCAGATACCCAGCGCTACGCAACCTTTATTAGGTATCTGAAAATACAGCCAGAACCCGCTTTTCTTGACAGCAAAGGGCCCGCCGCCTAGCATGCCGCGCATCCCTTTAGAAAGCGTGTATCAATGACCACCCTGCCTTTTTACACTGCAGTTACGGACGACTTCGAGGCCGTCAATCAGCTGATCATACGCCAGCTGCACTCACGTGTCCCTCTAGTGGAAAAGATAGGCAATTACATCATCGGGGCGGGTGGAAAAAGATTACGTCCGCTGGTGGTGCTGCTTTCAGCGCGGGCCTGCGGCCTGGATGATCCAAAACAGCACAGCCTGGCGGCCATTATCGAATTTCTGCATACCGCGACGCTGTTGCATGACGACGTCGTGGACACCTCCGACCTGCGACGCGGCCGGTCCACTGCCAACTCGCTGTGGGGCAATGCACCAAGCGTACTGGTCGGTGATTTCCTTTATTCCCGCGCGTTCGAAATGATGGTCGAAATGGCCGACATGCGCATCATGCGCGTGCTCGCCAACGCGACCAACGTTATTGCAGAAGGGGAGGTTTTACAGCTTTCCAAGGTACGCGACGCCAATACCGACGAAGCCACCTATTTTGAAGTGATCCGCAGCAAGACCGCGATGCTGTTCGAAGCCTCCGCCCATACCGCTGGCATGCTGGCCAAAGCATCTGATGAGCAAACCGAGGCGTTGAGGCAGTATGGCAATGCGTTGGGCATAGCCTTTCAGCTTATTGACGATGTACTGGATTACAGCGGTGATGCCGCCGCCATGGGTAAGAACGTCGGCGATGATCTGGCCGAAGGCAAGCCGACATTGCCGCTGATCTATGCCATGCGCGAGGGCACACCTGAGCAGGCACAGCTGGTTCGGCAGGCGATTCAGAAAGGCGGCATGGAAAACATTGCGCCCATTCAAGCGGCGGTAAGAGATAGCGGCGCACTGGAATATACCGAGCGCATGGCGCGCGCTCAACGTGACGAAGCCGTTCGCCTGTTGCAGATATTGCCTGCCTCCGTATACCGCGACTCGCTGGAACAGCTGGCGCGTTTTGCGGTAAACCGCAGCTTTTAAACGCTTCCCAGAACCGCGCTCCAGCACCCCACCTGCTCGTTTTCCATAGCGCCCTCCCGCTTGCCGCCCCCCCATAACCGTCATCCCTGCGTTCCCGTATCGTCGCCCCGACACAGTCGTTCCCGCCGCCCCCGAAGACCGCACCGCCCTCGCCTCCGTAATCGTCGCCCCCCGGTGTTGATCCGGTCACATAGGTAACACCAAAGTACAATTGCCAACGATCAAACTCCAGCGGTTCCAGTTCTATGTACCTGTTACCTATATGCCCGGTTTGGTGTGTAACCCATGTGCCCGGTTAATACCTTCAAGCCCTGGATTCCCGCGTTCGCGGGAATGACGACGGGGGGGGGGCCAATCATCTCCGTATGGCTGCACCTAGTGACCGGCTTTGCGGTTGTGCCCCAGATGTCGCCTTGACCGTCACCCCCGCATACGCGGGGATCCATGTCTATTTACTATCACGAAGGATTACCAGGGGGCCGTCACCCCCGCGTAGGCGAGGATCCAGGGGGCGGTGTATGAAGCTCCGTTCAAGCCCTGGATTCCCGCCTTCGCGGGAATGACGGGTGGGAGCGGGATGACGGGTGGGGATGATAGTGCGTGAGCGGGATGACGGGTGGAGCGGGATGAGAGGGTGGGAACAGAAACGAGAGTGTCGAAGCGAATGTGCGGAGCAAGCCTGTCATCAACCTGCCCCTATCGGCCATCCTCGCCCCCTCACAGCACCTTCAGCAACTCGATATCAAACACCAGGGCGCTGTGCGGCGGAATGCTGCCGGCGGCACGCGCGCCGTAGGCCAGCTCAGAGGGAATATACAACCGCCATTTCGCCCCTTCCTTCATCAACTGCAACGCCTCAGTCCAACCTGCAATCACGCCACCCACCGGGAACTCCGCCGGCTGGCCACGCTTGTAGGAGCTGTCGAAAACTTCGCCATTGATCAGCGTGCCTTCATAGTGAGTTTGAACAGTGGAGCTGGCGGCCGGCGTTGCCCCAGTGCCTTCGTTGATTACTAGGTATTGCAATCCTGAGGGCAGCGTCACAACCCCTTCACGCTGACCATTCTGCGCAAGATAATCAATACCAGCCTGGCCCGCAGCACGAGCAGTCTGTTCAGCCGCCGCATGCATCTTTTCCTGCAGCCCCTGGAATGCCGCCTGCATGGCCGCTTCGTCGACCTGGCTCGGTTGCTGATTGAATGCATCGCGCAATCCGGCGAGTACCAGGTCCAGTTCGAGGTCAGGAATGCTGCTTGACACCAGTTGGTCACCCATCTGACGGCCAATGCCGTAGCTGACACGCTGCTCGTCAGTATTGAAATTGTTGCTCATGGCGGTTCTCCGCTAGGAAATTTAGCCGTAAAGCCTGACACAATACGCGGTCGAATTCACCAATCCAGACTAACTAACCTGTAGCACGCCCGCCTGGAATCTTTCCTGAGCATCATCTTGCCCCTCACTCCTCCATTATTCGCCCGCATCAGTTTGCAGCCACTCCCATTATTCATCGTCACCCTCACATCCGTTTTTTATCACTCCCCCATTTATTCACCGCCAACTCACATCCATTTTCCATCACTCCCTCATCGTTCACCGTCACCTCCACATTATTCACCGTCACCTCCGCATCGTTCACCGTCACCTCCGCATCATTCACTTTCATCCAGCATTTATGCACCGTCACCCCTTCTCTACTCACCGTCACCCCCGCGAAGGCGGGGGTCCATAACCTCTAAACCCAACCTCAACCGCCGAGAACGCAACGCGCTTCATCTCCCGATCGACAAACCAAGCAGAGTTTCCCCAAGCATCCTGCATTTAGGTTAAAATGCGGCGCTTTCGGCCCCACTCCAACCGAGACCCCGCCATGCTGGAAAAGCTCTTCCAACTCAAAGCCCACGGCACCACTGTGCGCACAGAAATTCTGGCGGGCGTGACCACTTTCCTGACCATGGCGTATATCGTTTTCGTCAATCCGATGATGATGGCCGATGCCGGTATCGACCCAGGCGCAGCCTTTGTCGCCACCTGCCTGGCCGCAGCCATCGGCTCGCTGATCATGGGCTTGTGGGCCAACTATCCGATCGCCCTGGCACCCGGCATGGGACTCAATGCTTTCTTCAGTTACACCGTGGTTGGTTCCATGGGTTATAGCTGGCAAGTGGCCCTTGGCGCCGTGTTCATCTCCGGCTTCCTGTTTTTCCTGTTGAGCATCTTCAAGATTCGCGAATGGATCATCAACAGCATCCCGATGCCACTGCGCTCGGCCATCGCAGCGGGTATCGGTCTGTTTCTGGCATTGATTGCCCTGAAAAACGCCGGGTTCGTTGTGGATCATCCGGCCACCTTGTTAACCCTGGGCGATCTCACTCAGCCTGCCCCGTTGTTGGCTGGGCTGGGGTTCGCCGTCATTGTGGCTCTGGCTTACCGCAAAGTTACCGGAGCAGTGATGATTGGGATTCTGCTGATCACAGGCATCAGTCTGCTCGCCGGTATAACCCAGGCAGATGGCTTGGTATCTGCCCCGCCCAGCCTGGCCCCGACTTTCATGGAGCTGGATATTCGTGGTGCGATGGAAATCGGCCTGGTCAGCGTCATTTTCGCCTTTTTGTTCGTGGATCTGTTTGATACGTCCGGCACCCTGATCGGCGTTGCGCAACGGGCCAATCTGGTCGACCAGGACGGCAAGATGCCGCGGCTGGGTCGCGCGCTGATGGCCGACAGTACCGCCACCATGGCAGGGGCCGCTCTGGGCACCTCCACCACTACCAGCTACATCGAATCTGCCGCCGGCACTGCGGCAGGCGGCCGCACCGGTATGACTGCCTGCGTCGTTGCCCTGCTGTTTCTCCTGTCGCTGTTCTTTTCTCCTCTGGCCGGTGCTGTTCCTGGCTTCGCCACGGCCCCGGCGCTGTTGTTTGTCGCGGTGTTGATGACCGGAGGCCTGCTGCAGGTCGACTGGAATGACCTGACGGAAGCCGCCCCGGTATTGATTACTGCGATCATGATGCCGCTAACCTTTTCAATCGCGAACGGGATCGCGCTGGGCTTTATTTCCTGGGTCGCGATCAAGCTGCTGGCCGGACGCTGGCGCGACCTGAACCCCAGCCTTTATCTACTGGCCGGACTATTCATCATCAAACTGGCGTTGTTCAACTAATGGGCCTGCAATTCGATCCAACCAATTACGACCAGCAACTTGACGCAAAGCGTGAACGGCTGATCGCCCTGTTGGCGCCCTTCGGTGCCCCGGAACCCGAGGTTTTTTCCTCCGACCCCGAACATTTCCGTCTTCGCGCCGAGTTCAGGTTGTGGTACGAAAACGGCCAGCCCTACTACGCCATGTTCGAGCAAGGGGACAAGCGCAAGCCCGTGCTCATTGATCAACTGCCGATTGCCAGCCGACGCATCAATGAATTGATGGGGCCGTTACTGGAGGCCTGCAAGAAAGAGCCGGTGCTGGGCAAAAAGCTGTTTCAGGTGGAGTTTTTGACCACGCTGAGCAACGAAGCGTTGGTAACGCTCTGTTATCACCGACCGATCGACGAAAACTGGGACGAAGCGGGACAACGCCTTGCCAAGCAGCTCGGCATCATGCTTATCGGCCGTAGCAGAGGTCGCAAGCGCGTTCTGCAGCGCGATCACGTAAAGGAAGAGCTGGCCGTAGCTGGCCGCACCTGGCGCTATCAGCAGGTGGAAGGAGGCTTTACCCAGCCTAACGGCAAGGTAAACCAGCACATGCTCTCGTGGGCGCTGGATGCAGCGGGACAAAACGAAGATGATCTGCTGGAACTGTATTGCGGCAACGGCAATTTTACCCTTCCCTTGTCCACCCGCTTCCGCCGCGTCCTGGCCACGGAACTGGCCAAGCGCTCGGTTTATTCGGCCCTGGAAAATCTCGAGGCCAACGGTATCGAAAACGTTACCCTGGTGCGTCTCGCCAGCGAGGAAGTGACAGAGGCCTTGACCGGCGTGCGCGAGTTTCGCCGGCTGCAGGGAATTGATCTCGCCGGTTTCGACTTTGGCACCGTGTTCGTCGACCCACCGCGCGCAGGGCTTGATCCGGCAACGCTGGAACTGGTGAAGGGCTACAAGCGGATTTTGTACATCTCATGCAATCCCGAGACGCTTGCCGCAAACCTCGCCGAACTCAATGTTAGCCATCGCGTAACGCGTTGCGCATTGTTTGACCAGTTTCCCTATACGCATCACATGGAAAGTGGGGTTTTGCTGGAGCGGCGCTGAGGCCTTTGAGGTCGCCGCATCGATAGCGTCTGAGCCTGGGACTGTCGAGCGCCAGCTCGATACTCAAAGCTGCCAGGCAACACCGCATCCTAAGGGTAGCTCCGCAGGATCAAGCTGGTGCTTGACCGTCCCGGGAAAAGCAAGACCAAGTCCCGCACTGTTTTCGCGCAGTTGTCATATTGCTCCTATACTGCTTCCAACGGCCAAGCAAAATAACAACCTGGGCCGGTATTGAGCAGGGTGCGGAACAGCAATGGCCCATGATCTGTTTCTTTATGAAAGTATTAGCGCGCGGCTGCGCAGTCATATTCGTCAGGGTAGCTACCAGGCTGGAGAACGCCTCCCGTCCACTCGCACCTTAAGCCGGCTGTTTCAGGTAAGCGTCAACACAGTCACTCAATGTTTCCGGCAACTCGAAGCCGATGGCTTCATTGAAGTGCGCCCTCGCTCTGGCGTATTTGTCGCCGATGAAGTACCCGATTCACGCAAGCTACCTGAGCTACCGCATTTCCCCCTGTTACCTGTGGAAGTATCACTGAGCGAAGAAATCCTCCATTACATGGAACCCCACAGGCAGCTTGAACTCGCGCATTTGGGTATCGCTCTGCCCAGCCCGGATATCATGCCCATTGATAGAGTGTTGCGTACCTTTCGCGACGTAACCCGCAAGCACGCCCGGGACACCTGGGATTATATGCACCCCCACGGGCATGAGCGGTTTACCCACCAACTCTCCAGACGCAGCCTCAAATATCCGGTACCGATTACCACCGAAGACATCATCGTCACCAATGGCTGCATGGAGGCGATTGAACTGGCGCTACGCACCGTTACCCAGCGAGGCGACACGGTCGCCGTTGAGACCCCCGCTTATTACGGCTCCCTGTTAGCTCTGGATGTGATGCAGCGTCGGGCACTGGAGATACCCACCCATTATCGGGACGGCGTTTGTCTCTACTCACTGGAGCAGGCATTCAAGCGCGGCCAGGTGCGAGCATGTCTGCTATCGACAAACGCTCAAAATCCGCTTGGTTTCACCATGTCCCCGGAGCGCAAACGCAAGCTGGTGCAGCTGTCGACCACCTACGGCGTGCCTATCATCGAAAATGACATTTGGGGCGATACCGTATATGAAGGCGAGGCGCTTCCTGCCAAGGCCTATGACGAAGCAGGCATGGTGATTTACTGCAATTCGTTTTCAAAATCACTGATGCCTGGCTTGCGACTCGGCTGGGTTGCCCCGGGGCGTTTTCATCATCGGCTACGCGAGCTTAAACAGATCAGCAGCATTACCACCGCCTCCGCACCTCAGTTGTTGATGGGCAGACTGATGGAGAGCGGTTTCTATGCGCAGCACATCCAGCATCTTCGTCGAGAGCTCGCCAAACAGACCCGCGAAACAGCTGACCTGGTGCTTGAAGGCTTCCCGGCCGGCACCCGAGTGGACAGCCCGACCGGCGGTTGCGTGCTCTGGGTTGGCCTCCCTTACAGAATGGACTCACGAATTTTGTTTGATCAGGCGTTGGCTGCAGGCATACATACCTTCCCTGGCAGCGTGTTTTCCGCGGGCTCCCGGCACCATAACTACCTGCGCCTGAACGCGGGCAGTCCGGTAACGGAGCGTATAAAAGCCGCCATCCTGCAGCTGGGCGAATTGGCTACAAAGCTGTGAACCGGCACCACTTCGGTGAATTAACAGGCGCTGCATCCAGCGCCTGCCTACCGCTTCGGAATCAAGGCACCCGTGACAATCCGGTGTAGTCATCGCTATAACAAGGGCTGTCTCCACAGACGTTCACCACCGCACCATCGGATTTCATGAATTCCGATTTTTGCAACCGGGCGGCAACGGTATTACGGGGGGAATCATGGGGATCACTTCCTACTGTGACGTCCGGACCTTTGTTGATTGACGGCGGGAACGGGTTGCCGTCGCCGGTATTCGGATCCACATCCCCAGAATCCCAGACCATGATCGCATGCCCATCATGTGGGTATTGCTCAATCAGCGGAATCGCAAAATACGGATTGCTGTCAGGATGTTCCCCCAGGCGAACCGTAGGCTCATGAATCGCCGCTCCGATGGTGCGGGCCATGATTTCAGCGCTCCATTGCGTAACCTGATAGTCGCCCAACGCGACGTGCAGCAGCACGGCCTTGTCAGTGGGCGTGTTGGGTAGGTGATCCCCCGCCAGATGACTCAGGTATCCATTGTTTTCTGCCCGATCCCAGAGCATCTGCATAAGCGAAAAGGTCAAGGAGCGGTCCAGATCGTCCTGGTAGGCCTGATAGAGAATAAATCCAAAGCGTTGTGCGAATGGGCCGTATCGACGCAAAAGCAGGCTGTAGTTGCTGCCCGGGACGCCCAGCACTCCCCGATGAATGTTGGGCGCAGTGGCGACCAGCGCGCCGCCCAGAATACCTCCCTGGCTGTTGCCATCGTAGAAGACCTCGGAGGGGTCGTATATCAATGTCTCGGCAGCACCATGACGAAATTCCGAAGCGGACTGAAAGCCCTGCGGATGCCGCAGGAGTTCAGCCAGGAACATGGCATTCAAGATACCCTGTTGGCTGCGGTCCAATTGCTGCGGCAACAGGGTAATGTCAGCCAGAATGCGATGTATCGTGCCGGCTATAAAATCTTCGGTGGCCATGCCCACCCAATCCGTGGCACAGAACATGACATTGTGCTCAGTCTGCATGGCTCGTACGTTACCGGAACGAAACTCACCCCCAGGCCCCTCTCCAAAAAGACCATGGCCGTATAATGCGGCACGCCCAGGATTGACGGGGCTATCCGGATCGGTGAAATCGGCGACGGTGGTAACCGGCACCTGGCAGCGATAACGGGCGGTGAACGTATCCGACCCATTCAGTACCTCCGGCAAGGCGTCCGGCCCTTCGCTACCATAATTGAAACTGGCCCCCGATGGCCCGCCGGGCTGGTTGAGATAATTAGGTACCTGGAAGGTGCCGCTGATGCCTCGACTCAATCCGTCCCGTACGCTCCCTTCAATGATCGGACCCGCCGTATCAACGGTAAACACCGGCGCACCCCCGCCCAGCCGGGCGAACGCATCGTCCCGTATCGTCAGTAGACGCTCGGTAAGTGATTGCTGACTGGCAATAGTGAAGTCCCACGCCAGTACCAGGTCATCACGCTCCACGCCTTGCTCCGCCAGGCGCCCGAAAATGTCTTCCATCGACTCGCGGCGTGCTTCAAAGGCTTCTATACCGGTGTCGATATCATCTCGGTATGCGCGGAATAGAGGATTGACGTCCAGGGCTTCGCCTTCGGCGTTTTTGGCATTTCGAATAGCGACGATATAGCGCTGGCCTTCGATAAAGTTCTTGGCCGGGCGAATGATCAGTGCCTGGCGGCTGCTGTCTTCGGCGTTCGCATCCAACTCTGTCCAGATCAGATGCCGTTCGCCCGTGTCGGCATTGATGATCAGTATCGGAGCGTCGGCATCCAGTGACGCCTCAATATCGCCTATCCGCACGGCGCCGGTTTGATCGAGATCGATACCCGGCAAATGCGCCAGCACCATCGATCCCGGGGAAAACCCGTCGTTGCGATTCCATTCTGTGGGATCTATAGGTGTTTGGCCGCTCGTTTCGACCCCCTGGGGAGCTAGCTGGCTTGGCGGAATGGACACCGGTTGCGCGACCGGCATCGCCTGAGGGTCAAGATTGACCCGCAGGCCTGTCTCGGTCCCGGCATCAGTTCGCGTATAAAAATTGTTAGGGAAGGGATAGAGACAATGGCTGGCAACCGTGAGATCACAAAATGCTGCGGTGGTCTCGTCGAGCTCTGACAAATCGATGGTTTCCGGCGCCTCCGGGACCTCGGATCGATCATCTGAGTCGGAACTGGAATCCAGACACCCGTGCAGCAGCATGACGCTGCAGGCCAGTGCTGATAGAGCCCGTTTACTAAACATAAGCTATGTCCTTCTTGTTGTTGTGCGGCCCATTCAGCCTAGAACAGCCTAGAAGTCCATAACGACATAAAACAGGCACAGATCCGTCTAAAACATTGAGACAGCTTGCTGGTGTCAATTCTGTGTCAGTCAAATTGTTAAATCTGTACCTGTTTCGCCAGTCGACGCCCGCTTAGCATCAATTTGTCAGAAAACCACAACAACAAGGCTTCGGCCACCCGAGGGACCAATCATGACCCCCATGAAACGTCACGTACTGCCTTGCGCTTTGAGCGTTTTAACCTTGGCACTTGCCGGCTGCCTGGACGGCTCGGATTCCGAATCTGACAGAGACAGCGGCGGAGGCCCGGGTGGCCAGCCGAATCTGACGCTGAGCATGCTATCGAGTAACCCGAACCAGGTCAGCGGCGACAGTGTACTGGTCACCATAGAAGGCGATGCCGATCTCACCGACGAGGAACTGGCCGATCTGGAGTTCTGGATCAACGATCAGCAAGCCGAGCCCGTCCGGCTGGTGCGCCGCAATGGCCAAGTGGAAATCTTGCTCAGCGGAATACAACCCGGCGATAACCAGTTGGAACTTCATCATACTGACCACGGCCCGCTCAACAGCATGACGCTGACCAGTTACCCGGTCACCGGACCAATGTTTTCCGGCCCGCAGCAATATCCATTTGTGTGCACATCGGTTTCGGAGCTTGGCAAACAGCCCCTGGTGGACACCGATAGTGAACCTGGATTTCCTGTATACGATGCCAATGGCGATCAGATCGGACTCAGCAAAGATTGTTCGATAGAGCCCTTTGTGACGTTCGTTTATCGCACCACCGACGGAATTTACCAGCCTCTTCCGGAGGACGGCTCAAGACCCGCCGATATGGCAACCACAACGTTAACCGACGGAAGAGAAGTTGATTTCGTTATCCGCTGGGAGCGCGGAACCATCAACCGCTTTCTCTACAGCTTCGCTACATTGGCCACGGCAGGCGATGCGGCGGACGCCGCTGCTACCGACAAATGGAACGGCCGTCTGCTGTTTCAGTTCGAAGGAGGCGTTGCTATCGGTCATACGCAGGGCCGCGTCAGCGGCAGAGCGCTGGCCCCCGAAGTGCTGGGCCAGGGTTACGCGGTAATCTACTCCTCCGGCACACGTACTAACGCACACTACAATTTGCAGGTAGGCGGCGAAACAGCACTTATGGTCAAGGAACACTTCGTCAAGCGTTTTGGCTCACCGGACTACACGGTCGCGATTGGCGGCTCGGGCGGCGCCATTCAACAATACGTGTACTCGCAGAATCACATCGGCCTACTGGATGCAGGCGTTCCTCAGTATGCCTACCCCGACATGGTCACCCAGACCATTCACATAGGCGACTGCGAGTTGCTGGAACATTACATGGACGTCACCGACGGTAACAATGTGCTCTGGCACACCACCAAGAACCGCAGCCTGCTGGTGGGCCTGAATGCAACCGACGATTATCCAGACCCATTCGCCGACGCCAAGACCATGCTTGGCTACGGTACTGCGCCAGGTATGACCGAGTGCATACCCGCCTGGCGCGGCCTGACTCCCTTGGTCATGAACCCACTTTTCGGTCAGGTCGCCAATCAAGCGCAGATGCAACCGCCAAGCGTCATGGCCAATGTGAACTGGACGCACTATGACGACCTGCGCAATATCTACGGCGTTGATGAGAACGGTAATCCCCGAACCCTGTTTGACAACGTAGGCGTCCAGTATGGGCTGGAAGCTTTTGTCAGTGGAGATATTACCCCTGCGGAATTTCTAAAACTGAATTCCCAAGTCGGCGGGTGGAAGCAACCCGAGGATATGGTTCAGGAAGGATTTCCCTTCATCGGCTCTCTCGCAGATGTGATGGCAGACCCGGCGGCATTCGACCCATGGAGCCGCCGAAATATGCTGCTCAGCGCGGACGGCGTGGAGCCAGCGCCGCGGACCGAAGGTGACCTGCAAGCCATCCGCGCCGCCTATACGTCGGGAATGGTATTTGACGGACAGCTGAACATTCCGGTTATTGAATGGAGGCACTATCTGGAAGAAGTGCTGGACATGCATAACAGCCACCAGTCCTTCTCAGCTCGTCAACGCATCCGCAATCAAATGGGACATTCCGACAATCAGGTAATCTGGTTTACCGACACTCGGCCTACCGACCTGTCCGATCCTGATCGGCCCCGCCCGAGGGAAGAGTCAGACCAAACCTGGATGGCCCTGGACGTGCTGCATGAGTGGTTGACGAACATGCGCGAAAATCCCGAGCAGAGCATTGCCGAAAGCAAACCCACAGCAGCGGTCGATAGTTGTTTTGAAACGGACGGTGAGCTGATTGCGGCAGGCGATGACGTATGGAACGGCATTATCGATGAGAACCCGGACGGTGCCTGCACCAGCCGATTCCCGACCTACACCACATCCCGAATGGAAGCCGGTGGACCCATCGAGGGCAGCATATTCAAATGCACGCTCAAACCGGTAAGCACTGCGTTGAATGACGGGACTTATGGCAGCTGGACGCCATCATCCGGCGAAGTGGCTGAACTGAATGTGATATTCCCGCAGGGAGTGTGCGATTACAGTCAGCCAGATCAAGGGAGGCCGCAGGAATAGAAGCTGTTGTATTGCCAGGAAGCGCGGCGCGGGGGGATTAGCTAGTTAGGCAAATCCTCGCCGGGCCGATGCTTTTATCAAAAAAATAGACGAACCATCATATCCTGTCGTGGTCAGTATGCCAGATGACAGGAGTCATGACTGACCCGTTTTGTTTGCAAGCTGAGCACCAGCAGTCACAGCAAAACCTGGGTCAGTTTTACAAACATTTCGCGGCCGTCGATGTGGAACTGAGCACGCCTGTATGGTTAATGCTATATGTCCCACAATCATCTGAGGCCATATTTCCCTCGCCGGTGGCATTAAGTACATAGCTATCTGCCGTTTCGGTGGTCACCCCTAAGGAATATCTAACCTTACTGCCCGACGATATGTCATCCGGATAAACCTTCGCCAATGACCCACCGTCCAAATAAGTGCCATTGATCGAGTAATAGCGTTCCAAAGCCTGGGCGGAATTTAACAAAACCGCTCTTGCTTCGGCTCGGTTGCCTTTGCGTACGTGCTCTTCATACGCTGGATAGGCGATTGCCGATAGGATTCCGACAATCACAACAACTATCATTACCTCGATCAGAGTAAAACCTTGCTGATCATTCTTCATCGATCTGCTCCCAGGAAACGCGTTTCTGAGTAGGACGGGTTCCGCAATCTATGGTAATTCCATAGTAATAACAGTTGGTATCGCCTATAAGAAGACCGGATATGGGACGCAGGACGCTGCGATCACTTCGAATGCCGCTACCGTGTGTGTATTTTTTCTTTCCGTCATCAGTGCTGCTCACGAGGGTGCTATCCCCTTCTTCGTATACGCCGCCGTCTCTGTCGTAGTCAAACACGGCGTCCTCAAGCCTTCCTCCGCTAGAAGGCTCCAATGCCATTAACCATCCAATATCAGCCGGATCACAAGGGTCATCGCTAGGCAACAAGGTCCTCACGAACAACTTCTCGTTTATGATCTCTGCCGTTTGTACCACCCGCTCACCTTCCCGGACCGTTCCCCTGGTCAAGAGGTCAATGTACCAGCCAGCTTTTGTATTCCAGTCGATAGCCTCCAGCTTTTCTTCAACAAACCGAGCGTCGATACCAGAGCTCTTAAAGTCGTCGGTCTCGCTAATGATCTTCACAACCTCAAGCGCCGATCTGCTAGCGATATTGCTAGAGCTATTGTTATTTCCCGGCGCCCCACTACCCCATATTCCGTAAATGCTCTGAACATCGGAAATTGCCGGGGCAGTAGCGTCGGCATAGGAACTGAAGCTCCCGGTTCCGAAGAAAACCATAAAGGTATCAGTCTTGGTGGGATGCGCGGTCATAACTGGTCTGACCGTAATAGGCTGAGCCTTGGCGCTTGTACCGGTTCCAGCGCGTGCCTTGAACAGAGGAACCGGGTTATTTTTGTTACCAAAAGCCGTACTGAGAGCACCGTTATTACTAGCGACCATCTTCCATAAATTACCAGCAAGGTCACCTACAAATATCTGACTAACGGCTAACTTCACATTGCCGCCTGGCGCGGAGTAAACATACCCAGGCGACGACATACCGCCTGTTTTAGCAGCAAGGACGTGCTTATCTATAATGACCCCGGTTTCCAGGTTTACAACGTACAGCACAGAGTCAAGCAACGTCCCGTCGCTTTTCTTGCCGTAGCCATTGCCGAATATCGCGGCCCATGTCCCATCTGCCAACAGCCCTACCACGGGCTCCCCAAAGGTATAACCCATATCAGCGTCAGTAAACTCCCATAAAATGTTACTTTTACCGAATGTTGCAGGATTGGTAACATCCAATGCGAATATCGATTTCCCCCCTGCGCCCAAGCCTCCCAGCAGGACGGTGCGCCATGCCTTTGAGGAGCTGGTGGGCGTGGAAATAAAGGCATCATGCTCGTGCAACTTGCCATCTACATAAAAACGATGATTGTAATCTTCATCGGCCAAGGCACTAATTTGACTGCCAACCCCATAGGGCATGAAGGCAAAAAGTTCACCACCGGTCTCGCCGTTAAAGGCATGCAAATACCCGCTATTGGAGCCCGCAAAGACTACAGGGTCCCTGGCTTTCTTTTGCTTGAGGTAATCCGGATACCCGGCTATGGCAGTCCTGGAAGGCAAATAACCAAAGTCCTTTCGATTAACTACTAGAACGCTGGAATTAACAATATCGCCCAGCAAGCTCTCTCGCTTACGTAACTCACCGCTTGGTAATTCGTCTACACGAGATCCTCTGATGTAGTTGAAAACTGACTCATCATTATCGAAAAAAGCCTTATTGACGTTAGCCCAAGTCATGCTTACACCTTTACCTGCCCCAAAGGCTGAGCCGGTAAACAAGTTACGATTAGTTGGCGAAATTTGCCCAGCAGCTTCCCATTTCGGTGTATATACCAGGCGCGTGACAGGGCCAAATTCACCCTCATCAGTTACTTCAACAGGGGTAGACGCCGACAAGCTGCCCGTCCAATCTTCGCTGTTATAACTCGCCTCGTAAATTAGTGTCTCCTCACTGATCCGCGCCGAACTGGAGGAGCCGGGTGTGTTACTTAGAGATAGATTCAAAATTGAGACGAGGCTCTGCGATAAAGCATCGGCAAACTCTTTCGGGTCTTGAGCGTTAAAGAACGCACCACGGCCGTTTGCAGCTGCATGCACTAAATCCAGCAGCCGCGCACGATTGGCCTCTCCGCTCGGAGAATCGTCTTCCGGCTCAGGATTTGGCCACGTCAAATCACCTTCGCGACTATCTACCACAGCCGCGAAAGCGTCTTCAGGCGTAGGAGTTAACTCGCCCGCCAATCCCAGTCCAACGCCAAAAGTGATCATGTGCTGCTGGTTCTGCTTATTGAGCGTATTAACCGGCACCTTGTCAGGCTGTCCCGGTAACAGATCTGTTTGCCAATAGTATTTAGCCACGTCTGCCAATGTGTTAGCGACGCCATCGTTATCCACATCAGCGCGCGCTGCGGTCGTACCCGCCTGAGCACCGTTCCAATACCCGTCCGTGGTCAAGATGGTGTAACTCTGGCGGCAGCTATAGTTCTCGCCGCCAGCCTCTCCCGGAGTAGTGCTCCAAGGGCCCTGGTCGTCCTCACGGGAATAGTATTGTCCTGCATCATCAAGCGCTTTGCGCAGCGGGGTGGATCCCTCAGGGTTCATATTTCGTATCCAGCTGAAAAAGCTGTCCCTGGCTGCGCCTTCGAACTTTCTAACGCCCCTGATCACCGTATCAGTATCGCTACCATCGACTGAATTACCTTGTGCATTAATGGAGCCATATCCAACGCGTATCGCCTCGGTTTGAGGAAAAAACGCCTCACTCACACCCGATTTTGCCGCAAGAATTCTCGTTCTGTAGTAGGAAAACCAGTTCGCAAAATTGGTCCGGTTCGATGCATTGCTACCGATATTGACCTGATCATAACAAGCGTTGTCGTAACGACGAGAAAAGTCGCACGAATTTTTGAATGTATAGTAGCGCCCCCCCCCATCGGTTCCTATCACTACGCCGCGATGACCGTCACCCCAACCGAGAGCATAATCATCCATAATCCCACGGAAATTGGACGACAGGTTTATAGTCGTTCCAGACTGAGCGTAACCATTCAGATAGGCAGCCGAATAGCTGGCCGCCGGGTAGCGAGTACCATCAGACTTGATTGGCGGCGTGTAAGTAATCGCAGGATTATAATAAACGGTGTTATATGCACTGGACATGAAATAGCGGTTATTTACCTCATCACAATAAACCGTTTTCACTCCCGCATAGGGGTTCAAGTAATAACAGTTACCTCTTAATTGAGACATCATATCGTCTGGCATATAACCCCAGCGCATTGAGCCTGAGTCATCCAGCAAAAACATCACGTTTGGCTCTACCTGCCCCCCCAATTCGAGCGGGGTCTGGGCGGGCTCGAACGCGGAAGCGGCGGCAGAAAAAAATAGGCTGGCAGTTAGCAGGCTCTGCGCAGTAAAAGACAAGAATGACTTATTCATATGTTTCTCCGAATTCCATTTAAGCCAGCCGTTATTCAAGGCTCGGATCACTCGATATCCTTGATCACTACGTAGGTGCTACGTAGGGTCGCCGAAGCCCCTGTACTACCAAAACCTTCAGCGTCTACTTTGAATAACAACCCTCGCGGCGAATCCTGATGACAGGCACTGGCACCGCCTGGACCTGCAGCCTCACCCGTTTCAATACAAATCTCCGGGGCGTCCAACAAATCACTTTGAGACGTTCTTTCCGCAGCGAGCGCTGCGTAATAACTAGTAACCGTACAAGTGGGCGTACTAGGAGCGCGTTTCAAACCAGCTGGCGCTTTCCAATCATCAGCGCCGATCACGCAATTAACAGCATCAGCAGGCCGAAGCTCCGGATATTCTGAAACCTCGGAAATTACATCTTGTGCCATTAATTCACCAACCCGCAATGCCGCTTCAGCTGCCTGAAACGCCACATTCTGATCTCTTGCGCCGCCAACGATGCGCTCTTGCATGGTGCTGTTGGACATGGCCGAGACCCCTAGAAACGTCATCGCCAATAGCAGAATCAGGCAGATAAGCAGCACCGACCCTCGCTGGTTAACCCTTGGCATCAATGTTTTACGCATGTTCAATTCACCCTGTTCCTGATGGCAGCCACAGTACTGTATACCTCTCTGAACCTTCCATCTGAAGGCACAGCATTGCCGCCAAAGTCGATTGACTGACTTTCGGTTCCCAACGCACTGGTATCGGATACCAGCAACAGCTCCAAGCGGACGGCGCGAACTTCTGCCCATTGATCAGCAGCGGTTATCTCATTAGCTCGCTTGTAATCCAGCTCGGCGCCGTTGGGGACTCCGTAGAACGCCCGCATATCCTCGACACCATCAACAAGATCAACGATTGACGCGGAAGGATTGGTGGCCAGGTTATTTCGTACTGCCAACGCCCGAATTGGAAAGCCTGCAGCGTCGGTCAAGCCGGTATTGCGAACGAGATAGGATTGGTTGGAGAAACCCATAACCCTGGCGCCATCGTCAAAAACCACGCCTCCAAGCTTGTTGCTTACCACGTTGGCGGGACCTGAATGGTTAATAGTGATGTTGCCCCCGGCAGAGGGACTGTTATTGACTGAAAAAATGACTGCTTGCTTAAAATCGACCAGCATCAACACCGAGCCCTTCTTCATGCTGTCGCAGAATTTGCTGGCTTTGAAGTTTGCCGAATTGGGCTTGTAAACCCCGTCCAGCTGCGCGTCACAGCTATCGGTTCCGCCTATGGTTACGATATCCGAACCCGGTATCGCGTCGCCTGATGAAGGCGCGATTTCGCCGAACAATCCGCTCACCAGATAGCCGTCACAGGTATCTTTGTCGACCATGCAGGCCGTGGGGGTAGCACCGATGCTGAATTCAAGGCCTGTACCCGCTTCACGTAGCTCTCTGGCCATATATTGCAACGCCAGACGCCCAGATTCCTGGACCTTGGACATGCCCTCCTGAAGCCGGAAAGTGATGCTGTTGCTGAGATAGACTTGAATCACGGCGCCAGTCAATACCAGACCGATGATCAATGAAACCATGAGCTCAACAAGGGTGACGCCTTTTTGCCTATGCTTGGTCATGGTCTACATCCTGGTGACGATTGAAATTGTCTGGCTCGCGCCATCTTGCAGGCGTTCTTCGCTCCAGTTGACGGTAATGGTCACTCGGTTTCCCTCAATGTCCACTGAGCCGCCTCCAGAAGGAAGCTGAGCACGGACATTTTCCAACCAATCGGCTAGATCAGCCACTTCAGGGTCTTCACAGGACGTTGCTGGTGGCTTGGGGGCGCATTCTTCAAGCGAGAACTTATCAAGATCTACACCGTCGGGTCTGGCACGCATCCGGTCTGCCATCTCCGAAGCCAAAAACACAGCGTGGCCGCGTACCGAGGCGCTTTCATTGAAACGGATCGAGTTGAGTTGCATACCCGCCAAACCAAGCAGCCCGACCGAAAAGATCACGACGGAAACCAATATTTCGATGAGCGTTACGCCTTTCTGCTTCCGGTTCATGAGCATGCCCCTGCCAACGACCTGATCCTACCTATGCCGTTTACGCTGATGGTTCGGTTCGCCTCGCAATATTTTTCGAAGGTTATCGTCAGGCTGACTTCTGTGCCGGCGTCCTGTCCTCTCACTTGTCCTTGGGTGGTAAAAATGAGCCCAGCGGCAGGAATGGAGTTGGCTGTCAATTTCATGCCGTCCCGGGGCGACGGGAAACAACGCAAAGCGTCCGCAGCCGCACAATTGGCAGGGTTGCCGGTGCCTACCACCCAGCTCTTGTCGCCCAGTTGCTTCAGTCTCACGGGCTCGCCGCGATTTATCGCTTCGGACCGCGCATAATTGAGCATGTCCCGATATAGATTGACCTGTGAACGGGCACTACTGGAATCTATCCAAGCGTTGATATTAGGCACGGCGATAGCGACGACGATAGCCAGCACCGCCACCGTCACCATCAACTCAATCAGAGTGAACCCCTTCACACTTCGCATCAAAACAACCCTCTTGTTAGTGATTGCACTATATGTATCGGCACCCGCAAGGTCTTCTGCATACCGACATCCGGTATTATCAGGGAGACGACAGGTCATTTTGTTTCTAGGGCGCACAGGGTAGTGGCCCTTCCGTTTCATGGAGGATTTTTCGTATGCGCTATTGCCGCGGCTTTACCTTGCTTGAGTTGATGGCTGCATTGGTGGTATTGGGGATACTGCTCAGCGTTGGCCTACCGGCATTCAATACGATGATTGATCGGCAGCGCATGGACAGCGCAGTAGAGGCGCTGGTCCGCGGGCTCAATTTCACCAGAATGGAGGCCGTTCGACGTAACCGGCCTGTAACCATCTCCCCCATCGACGGTGACTGGAATCTGGGTTGGCGAATTCTCATCGACCGCAATGACAACGGCTCGCATGACGACGGGGAAACGGTGCTTCGGGAGGACATCGCGCCAGCGGTAGCCTTTATTCATGCCAATAAGCCAGTCTCACGCTACGTGCGCTTCAACGCCCGGGGGGAGTCGATTCTATTGAACGGTGGGTTTCTGGCAGGGACGTTTCGCTTCTGCCCCCAAGAGGCAAGCTCCAAAGGACGTGCGCTGATCATCAATCGAGTCGGGCGGATGCGGTGGGAACAGCGGATGATTGCTGCGCAATACTGTCCGGGTTAAAACCTGGGCTGGCCAGCAATTTACCGCTCAGACAGTCCGCAGCTGCTGAGGAATTCAGGATCAAGCTGATGCTTGACCTTCCCAGGGGAAGCAAGAACTTCGCATGCTGCACCGAGCCCTGTTGTCAGGTGCGGTACTCTGCGTTGATCCGCACATACTCGTGCGACAGGTCGGTGGTCCACAGGGTTTCGCTATAGTCACCACGGCCCAGTTCGATACGAATCATGATTTCCGCCTGGGCCATGACCCTGGCACCCTGCTCTTCACGGTACTCTTCGGCACGCCCGCCGTTGCGTGTGATGCAAACGTCATCCAGGAAGACGTCGATCTTCTCGACGTCCAACCCAGGTACTCCGGCGCGACCCACGGCTGCCAGGATTCGCCCCCAGTTGGGATCCGAGGCAAACAGTGCGGTTTTGATAAGTGGCGAATGCGCAATGGCGTAGCCAACGTCCAGACACTCGTCGCGGTTTGCGCCGCCGTTTACCTGGACGGTCACGAATTTGGTAGCGCCTTCACCGTCTCGCACAATAGCCTGCGCCAGTTCCAGCATCACCGACTTTACCGCTTCGGCGAACATCTGGTAGTCGTCACCCTGTGCGTCGGTGATTTCTGAAACCCCTGACTGCCCCGTCGCGATGAGCATGCAACAGTCATTGGTGGATGTATCCCCATCGATGGTTATCCGGTTGAATGACAGATCGGCTGATTCCCGCAACAATGCCTGCAGCACCGACTGACTAACTTTGGCATCGGTAGCGATATAGCCAAGCATCGTAGCCATATTCGGCCTGATCATCCCGGCGCCCTTGGAGATGCCGGTAATCGTGACAGTCTGTCCAGAAAGTCGCAGCTGACGGCTCGCTCCCTTGGGCAGGGTGTCCGTGGTCATGATGCCTTCAGCTGCCTGCGGCCAGTTGTCGGCCGAAAGGTTATCCAGCGCGGCGGGTAACGCACCGATGACTTTTTCTGCCGGTAGAAGCTCCCCGATTACGCCGGTACTGAAAGGTAGGACCTGTTCAGAAGCAACGTTAGCGAGACCGGCCAGTGCTTCACACGTTCTGATTGCGGCCTGCATGCCTGGTTTGCCAGTGCCGGCATTGGCGTTGCCGGTATTGATCAGAAAATAACGGGGCGAGGTCGACAGGTTTTGCTTGGCCAGCAGAACCGGTGCTGCGCAGAACGCATTGGTGGTGAACACTCCGGCGACGGTCGACCCCTCGGCAGCCTCCATTATTACGATGTCTTTGCGTCCTGCGCGTTTGATGCCGGCAGAGGCAATTCCAAGACGGAACCCGGGGACCGGGTGAAGAGTCGGGAGGGGGCCGAGTCCAACTGCCATGAGAGGTATCTCCAATTAGTTTAGAAACCTGTTGGAGCTTGTTAGCCCCTGGATCCCCGCCTTCGCGGGGATGACGGTCTATTGCGAGTTCTTGCTGATGTTTCTTGGATCCCCGCCTTCGCGGGGATGACGGTCTATTTCGAGTTCTTTCTGATGTTCCTTGGATCCCCGCCTTCGCGGGGATGACAGTCCAATTCTTGGGGATGACGGTCCACGGCCGCGGGAGGACGATCTATCGCTACGGGGACAACTATCGAGCGCCGCGGGGCTGGATCTACCGCCGCGGGGGCGGCGGTCTATCACTAGCGCTCAATGGGCCGTGGGTCCTTCCCGAGAAGCGTCAGAACTGACCGTGGCAATGCTTGTATTTTTTTCCTGATCCGCAAGGACACGGATCATTACGACCCACCTTGGGGCCATCACGCGTTACCGGTGCACCGACCTGGGGCGAAGCTCCCTGCTGGTCAGCGTCGCTCTCTCGCTCGCCACTGCCTACAGGCGCAACTTCCTCATGCTTGAACTGCATGCGCTTGGCCATTTCTTCCGCCTGGCGACGCATACGCGCCTCCTCTTCGGCGGGGTCTTCGCGGCGGACCTGAACATGGCTGAGGATGCGGATGGTGTCGTGCTTGATGGATTCAAGCATCTCTTCAAACATATTGAAAGCTTCGCGCTTGTATTCCTGTTTGGGGTTCTTTTGGGCATAACCGCGTAGATGAATGCCCTGACGCAGATGGTCCATGGTCGACAGGTGTTCTTTCCACAAATCATCCATTACGCGCAACAACATCTGCTTTTCGAAGGTCCGCAAGGCATCCGAACCGGTCAGCACTTCCTTCTCGGCATAGGCCTTGACCACCTCATCGAGAATACGCTGACGCAACCCTTCTTCATGCAGGGTGTCATCTTCGTCCAGCCACTGCTCCAATGGCAGCTTGACCGCCAGCTCGCTGGATAGATGCTGCTCCAGCCCTGACACGTCCCACTGCTCCGGCAAGCTTTGCGGCGGAATGTATTGGCTGATGGCGTCGGCAACCACGTCCTTACGGATCGCTTCGATGGTTTCCTTCACCTGCTCCGCAGCAAGGATAGCGTTGCGCTGACCGTAGATGACCTTGCGCTGCTCGTTTGCTACATCGTCGTACTCGAGCAACTGCTTGCGAATATCGAAGTTGCGGCCCTCGACTTTACGCTGAGCCTTCTCGATGGCGTTGGTGACCATGCGGTGCTCGATCGCCTCGCCCTTCTCCATGCCCAGCGCCTTCATGAAATTCTTCACCCGATCAGAAGCGAAGATGCGCATGAGGCTGTCTTCAAGGGACAGATAGAAACGACTGGAACCCGGATCGCCCTGCCGACCGGCCCGACCACGCAGCTGGTTATCGATCCGGCGTGATTCATGCCGCTCACAGGCGCAGATATGCAAACCACCCGCATTCAGGACTTGCTGATGGCGTTGCTGCCACTCTGCCTTTATCTGGGCGATCTGCTCGGGGGTGGCGTCAGGTGTATTGGCAACTTCGGCTTCCCAGCTTCCGCCAAGGATAATGTCGGTTCCACGACCCGCCATGTTGGTAGCGATCGTGACCGCGCCCGGGCGCCCGGCTTGGGCGATGATCTCTGCTTCTTTCTCGTGATACTTCGCGTTCAATACTTTGTGCGGAATATTTTCGCTTTCAAGCAACCTGGCAACGGCTTCGGATGATTCAATTGAGGCCGTACCCACAAGCACTGGCCGGCCATCAGCCATGCAGCTTTTGATATCGACAACGATGGCAGCGAATTTTTCGTCGATGGTCAGATAGACCAGATCGTTGAAGTCCTTGCGCGCCATAGGCTTGTTAGTCGGGATGACCACCACATCCAGGCCGTAGATCTGCCGGAACTCGAAGGCTTCGGTATCTGCTGTACCGGTCATGCCCGACAGCTTGTTGTACAGGCGGAAGTAGTTCTGAAAGGTGGTCGAAGCCAACGTCTGGCTTTCGGCCTGAATCTTCAATTTTTCTTTCGCTTCGATGGCCTGGTGCAGGCCTTCTGAAAGGCGACGGCCCGGCATGGTACGCCCGGTATGCTCATCAACCAGCATTACCTGGTCGTTCTGAACGATATATTCCACATTACGGTGAAACAGGGTGTGAGCACGTAGCGCCGAGTGTACGTGGTGAAGCAGGTTCAGATTCTGCGCAGCGTAAAGACTGTCCCCTTCGGGCAGCAACTGCTCCTTGACCAGCAATTCTTCAACGTGCTGGTGGCCAGCCTCATTCAACTCTACTTGACGAGTCTTTTCATCGATGTAGTAGTCGCCTTCGACCTCTTCTTGCCCCTCCTCCGCCAAGTAACCGCGCTTGAGACGAGGAATCAACAGGTTGATGGCAGCGTAAAGACGGGAGCTGTCTTCGGCGGGGCCGCTGATGATCAGCGGGGTACGGGCTTCATCGATAAGAATCGAGTCAACCTCGTCGACGATGGCAAAATTCAGCTCACGCTGAAACTTTTCCTCCAGTCTGAAGGCCATATTGTCGCGCAGATAATCGAAGCCGAACTCATTGTTCGTACCATAGGTGATATCGCAGCGGTACGCCTTGCGCTTTTCCTCTGGGTCCTGAAACGGCACCACGACGCCTACAGTCAAACCAAGAAATTCGTGCAGCGGGCGCATCCAATTGGCATCGCGGCGGGCAAGATAATCGTTCACTGTAACAACATGCACACCCTTGCCTGAGAGCGCATTCAGGTAAGCCGGCAGAGTTGACACGAGGGTCTTGCCCTCGCCCGTTTTCATCTCGGCAATCTTGCCTTCGTGCAAGGTCATGCCACCGATAAGCTGCGCATCGAAATGACGCATGCCCATCACCCGCTTGCTCGCCTCGCGAACCAAAGCAAAGGCTTCCGGCATGATGGCATCCAGGCTCTCGCCCTTGCTGACGCGCTCTTTATAATCGACTGTTTTTGCCTTTAGCTGTTCGTCGCTCAGCGAGTTAAGGTTTTCTTCGAGAGCATTGATCGCGCTGACGATCTTGCCCATGCGTTTCAACTCACGCTCGTTCTTGCTGCCAAACAGTTTTTTCAATAAAGGCGCAAACATAGTCGACTTCGATATCCGTTTGATGGTTGGCGAGCCATGCCGGTGGGACATGGCCATTACCAGAAGACAGGCATTCTACTCTGAATCCAGCGAGACAATAAACCGTGGGGGAAATTCGCAGCTGACGCGGCAGCAAACACTTGATTCGCCGTGTTTGCATTGAGCCGGCCAGGAATGAGAAGGCTGATTCACACCTGGTGGGCCAGCCCCACCTCTACTTGAGAGCAATATGTCGTGCGGGGTTGACTGCCATGCCGTTGCGGTAGATCTCAAGGTGCAGATGTGGCCCAGTAGAGCGGCCGGTAGTACCCACCATAGCAATTTCCTGGCCTTTCTGAACCAGATCACCCTTTGCCACCTTGAGAGTCTTGGCATGTGCATAACGGGTCTTGAAGCCGTCACCATGGGTAATCTCGACCATGTTCCCATAGGCGCCGTTTCGAGCGGAAAAAGTCACCACCCCGGCCCCTACCGCGTAAATGGGCGTGCCGCTAGGTGCTGCAAAGTCAATTCCGGTATGCATCGACATGCGCCCGGTGATCGGATCAGTGCGCCGCCCGAAGGAAGAAGATATGTATCCTTCCTTCACCGGCAGATAATCAAGCAAGGCATTGGCATCGGTCTGCCGATCCAGCATCAGGTCTTCCAGTAGCCTCAACTGCTGGGTGCGATTATCAATGCGCGCTGTCAGCCGATCGATCACCGATTGCAAGTCCGGCCCTTCATTTAACAGGCTCTCCTTGCGCAACTCAGGACCGCCCATGCCGGGTTCCGTGTTGAAATCAAATTCGCCATCGGAAAAATCTGCCAGTTCGGTAAGCCGCTCTCCCAACGCATCCAGACGGGTCAAGCGAGTCTGCAAACGCGCCAGTTGCTGGGTCATATGTTGCAACTGCGCTTGCGCTTCCTCTTTGGAGGAGGCATCCGCCTCGTATTCCTTGAGCGTCTCTTGCCACAACTCATCATGGTTCACGATACTGGCCTGGAGCGATTCATCTGGAGCGAGCGCATGCCATGTAAAAAACGCTGCGGCAACAGGCATGGCTAGCACCATGATCAGACCCAACGCGACCCAGGGCGTGCTTATTGTCAATGCTTTTGCCGCGCCATGGCGGTCGGTAAGGATGATAATGTTCAAATCGTATTCCCCGAACCATGATCCCTATCATTCTGATAGGATGATCTTCGTCCACTTACTCCGGTTTGCACTCTCATGGCATTTGCTCCGCTGGATGCGCGCCGCCCTGGCGATCTGATACGCACCCACTCGACCCTGAAGGGCCTGTATGCAAAGGCTCGAGCTGTTGAGCGCCTGCAGGTTCTGATTGAAACTTTGATGGAACCCGCCGCGCGTGAACATTGCCGTGTCGCTTCCTTGCGTGACGGCGTTTTGCGGCTGATGGTGACCGACAGCCATTGGGCCACCCGACTGCGTTATCAGCAAAAACGCCTTGTTCGCCAGTTGCAGGCTTACACGGAATTCGCAACCTTAACTAAAATACACTGCAAGGTTCAACCGCCTTCGGTCAAAAAAGCGCCACCACGTCGCAAAATGAGACAGTCATCAGTGGCTGCGCTGAGTCTTAGGGAGACGGCAGAACAGATAAAGGATCCGGTGCTGAAAGAGGCTTTGCAGCGACTGGCAGCGCATCACGCTCCAAAAGAATAGACCAATCCAAAAAAAAACGGCCACCTGAGTGGCCGTCAAACGAAACGAAAACAGATTAAATCGCAGCCGCCGGTCGCATGAAGGAGATGGGCGCTGTACCGGCGTCTTCAAAGGTCACTATTTCCCACGCATCCTTGGTAGCAAGCAGCGAACGCAGCAGCTTGTTATTCAGAGCATGTCCTGATTTGAAACCGCGAAACTCTCCCACCAGACTCTTGCCAAGCAGATACAGATCGCCGATGGCGTCAAGAATCTTGTGTTTGACGAATTCATCCTCGTATCGCAGGCCGTCTTCGTTCAGCACACGGTACTCGTCAACCACGATCGCGTTGTCGACGCTGCCGCCAAGAGCCAGATTCTGCGAACGCAGGTATTCGATGTCGCGCATGAAACCGAAGGTTCTGGCACGGCTGACTTCCTTCACAAAGGAAGTACTGGAGAAATCCACGCTGGCGAACTGACTGCGACCGCGAAAGACTGGGTGATCAAAGTCGATACCAAACGCTACCTTGAAGCCTTCAAACGGCAAAAAGGTCGCGGTTTTTCCATCTTCTTCTACCGTAATCTCGCGCTTTATGCGGATGAACTGCTTGGGCGCGTCCTGCTCTTCTATTCCTGCCGACTGAATCAGGAATACAAAGGGACCAGCGCTACCGTCCATGATAGGCACTTCAGGCGCACTAAGCTCAACATAGGCGTTGTCGATACCCAGGCCTGCCATGGCTGACAAAAGATGTTCCACCGTATCCACCTTGGCCCCATCCTTGATGAGGGTGGTAGACATGGTTGTTTCGCCTACGAACTCTGCACGCGCCGGTATCTCTACCACAGGATCAAGATCAACCCTGCAGAACACGATCCCGGCATCTATAGGTGCCGGTTTCAGTGTGAGATACACCTTCTCACCCGAATGCAGACCAACACCAGTGGCCCGGATGATGTTCTTCAGTGTGCGTTGTCTGATCATGCTATAGCTGGCTTCCGCTTTAGTTGCGAATAATTTTCAACAAATCGAGCGCACATCATAGCAAAGTACCCATTTGTTGAACACTGATCTGCCCTATACGCCCGATTGACAAAGGCTATATGGCAAACCGCCGGACATCGCTAGCCGCCCGGACCCGGAGGCTGTGCCGGGTCTGGACGTGCAGCGACCGCATCCGGAATCAGTCGGCCTGTCTGCGCAGAAATGCCGGGATATCGAGATAATCCAGATCTTCAGCAGGCTGAGCCAGACGCGCCGCGGCAGCATTGCCACTCGGCTGGTTGCGCATGACAGTCGGGCGATCAAGATCACGATAATTCGGCGTGGAGCTTTCGCTCTGACGGCCCGTGTTGACCGACGTGTTGTCGATCACCTTGACCGGCTTGTCGATCTTGGCACCCAGGCCGGTGGCGACCACGGTGACACGCAGCTCATCACGCATTTCTGGGTCGATTACGGTTCCGACCACTACGGTAGCGGTTTCAGAGGCGAACTCTTCCACAGTGCTACCGACTTCGGAGAATTCACCCAGAGACAGATCCGGGCCAGCCGTGATGTTGACCAGGATGCCGCGAGCGCCCATCAGGTTCACGTCTTCCAGCAGCGGGCTGCGGATGGCGGCTTCGGCGGCTTCACGCGCACGGTTAGGACCACTGGCGTGGCCAGTACCCATCATCGCCATGCCCATTTCGCTCATGACGGTTTTCACGTCGGCGAAGTCAACGTTGATCATACCGGGACGCATGATCAGGTCCGCGATCCCCTGGACGGCGCCGAGAAGCACGTCGTTGGCTTTGCTGAAGGCTGCCAGCAGACTTGCGTCCTTGCCCAGAACAGTCAGCAACTTCTCGTTGGGAATGGTGATGAGCGAGTCGACATGCAAGCTCAATTCGCGAATGCCTTCTTCGGCAATCTGCATGCGCTTGCGACCTTCGAACGGAAAGGGTTTGGTAACCACCGCCACCGTCAAAATGCCCATCTCGCGCGCCACTTCGGCCACGATTGGAGCGGCACCAGTGCCGGTCCCACCGCCCATGCCGGCAGTGATAAACACCATGTCAGCACCCTGCAGCACTTCAGCGATGCGCTCACGGTCTTCGATAGCTGCTTCACGACCAATCAGCGGGTTGGCGCCAGCGCCAAGACCTTTGGTCACAGCTGAGCCGAGTTGCAGCACTGTACGGGCGCTGACGTTTTTCAGTGCCTGAGCGTCTGTATTCGCGCAGATGAAGTCAACGCCTTCGACGTTGTTGATGACCATGTGCTGGAGTGCATTACCACCGCCACCACCGACACCAACCACCTTGATTACTGCGTTTTGAGGAACGTTATCGATTAATTCAAACATGGTTCCATCTCCTGGAGTTTTGTACTCGTTTCGTTATTTCGGCCCGTTCGAACGGGTCTGTTAAAAGTTGCCCTGAAACCACTTCTTCATGCGTTCCAGCGGCGATGTTTTGCTCTGTTCAGAGCTGCTGCTACCTTGCTCGTGGTGCTTGATGCCGTAATGCAACAAGCCAACCCCCGTTGAATAAATAGGGTTGCGAACCACATCAGTCAGTCCCTTGAATTCCTGTGGCACGCCTAGGCGTACCGGCATGTGGAAAATCTCTTCAGCTAATTCCACAGCGCCTTCCATCTTGGAGGTCCCGCCGGTCAGTACTATTCCGGCAGGGATCATGTCTTCGAATCCGGAACGACGCAGCTCAGCCTGAATCAGGGTGAACAGCTCGTCGTAACGGGGCTCAACCACCTCGGCCAGTGCCTGACGCGAGAGATCCCGTGGCGGACGATCGCCGACACTGGGGACCTTGATGGTTTCCTCCGGACCGGCCAGCTTGGCCAGTGCGCAGGCGTAGCGAATCTTGATTTCCTCGGCGTACTGCGTGGGTGTGCGCAGGGCCATGGCGATATCGTTGGTGACCTGGTCGCCGGCTATGGGAATGACGGCGGTGTGCCGGATGGCACCTTCGGTGAAGATGGCGATGTCGGTGGTACCGCCGCCAATATCGACCATGCACACGCCCAGTTCTTTTTCGTCTTCGGTGAGCACGGCATAGCTTGAGGCCAACTGTTCCAGGATCACGTCTTCAACTTCAAGGCCGCAGCGCCGGATACATTTTTCAATGTTCTGCACCGCATTTAGTGCACAGGTAACCAGGTGCACCTTGGCCTCAAGGCGTACACCGGACATCCCCAGAGGCTCGCGCACGCCCTCCTGGTTATCGATCACGTATTCCTGGGGCAGGATATGCAGCACCTTCTGGTCAGCCGGGATAGCCACAGCTTGGCCGGCGTCCAGCACGCGCTCAATGTCGGCCTTGACCACCTCACGGTCGCGAATCGCGACGATGCCGTGGGAGTTCAGACTGCGGATGTGATTGCCTGCCACGCCGGCGAATACGGAGTGGATCTGACAACCGGCCATCAGCTCGGCTTCTTCAATAGCGCGCTGAATGGATTGCACGGTGGACTCGATATTGACCACCACGCCTTTCTTGAGGCCGCGGGAAGGATGCGACCCGATACCGACAATCTCCAACTCGCCGTCAGCGCCAATTTCGCCCACCAGCGCGACCACCTTGGAGGTGCCAATATCCAGTCCGACTATCATCCTGGTACCCTGCTTGCTAGCCATAAATTTCCGTTACTCCCCCGTTTGACCTTGAGCAGCCGGCTCGCGCCAGGCCACCGCCATACTGTTGCTGTAGCGCAAGTCGACGCGCGCTATCATTTCACGACGTTCTGAGAGGATCAGTTGATCAACGGTCAGAAATCGCTGCATTTTTTCCACCACATCGTCCCGCCCAAGCAAAATCCGAATCCCATCCTGGGTAGTCAGAAACCAACTGCCCCGTTCCCGCAGATCCAGTTGGGCGACCTCATGACCATAACTGCGCAGCAACCGGTTGAACTGCTGGTAATTCTGCATCACCCTGCGCTTCGCCCGTTCCGGCCCGTTGAGCTGGGGCAGGTCCATGAAGCCACTGATATCCTCCGGCTCGAACGCCCGGCCCTCGTTGTTCAGCAAGGCTGCGCCGCCCCACCGCGCGACCGGGAGCTGCTCATCGATATGGATGACGAGCTGGTCTGGCCATACCCGCTTGACCGACGCGCCTGCAACCCATGACATGCCCAGCAGATCGGTGTGCAAGCCATCCAGATCAATACTCAGAAAGCTGCCATTCAAATACGGCTGCACCACGGTCTGGACCGCATCACGGTCTATATACTGCAAATCCCCCTGCACACTGATCAGGCTGATGGGGCGATCCGCCAGCGGCAACAGGCGCACGCTCAGTTCGTAAAGTCCCATTCCCAGCGCGATCAGCAACAGCGGCCAGAGAACTTGCTGGATGCGCTGCCCCAACCCTTCCAGAGTCGGCCATCGAACGCTCAGGGACCAGTTCCGCGGGGCTGGCTTGACCACGCGCACAGCGCCTCGGCCCGGCGCTTGTCGCCGGAGCACAGGCTTGCCTGCTCGCTCGTCACGTACCATCAGCCCCAACATGTCCGGCCCTCAGTATCGGGCGCCGGCAAGTATCGCCAGCACCAGATCGGTAAATGTCAGTCCCGCCGCCTTCGCAGCCATGGGTACCAGGCTGTGATCGGTCATGCCCGGCACAGTGTTGACTTCCAGCAAATAGAAGCGACCCTCTTTATCCTGCATTACATCTACCCGACCCCAGCCCCGGCAGCCGACCGCGTTGAATGCCTTCAGGCTCAGCTCGGCCAGCTCAGCCTCTTTGTCTGATGGCAGCCCGCAAGGGCACAAGTATTGCGTGTCGTTGGCCAGGTACTTGGCGTTGTAGTCATAGAAGGTATGCGGCGTACTTAATCGGATGGCCGGCAAAGCTCGACCATCCAGAATTGCGACGGTAAATTCCGCGCCGCTGATCCACTGTTCCACCAGTGTTTCGTCATCGTATTCCTGCGCGTCTTCCCAGGCTTTTTCCAACTCTTGCAGGCTGTTGACCTTGGCCATGCCAATGCTGGAACCCTCATGGATCGGCTTGACGATCAACGGTGTGCCCAGACGTTCGACGATCCCCTGGCAATCCGACTTCGCGCGTAACACCGCATAGGCTGGCGTGGATAGATCCAGGCTCTGCCAGATGAATTTGGTGCGCAGCTTGTCCATGCCCAGAGCGGAGGCCATCACGCCACTGCCGGTATAGGGAATCTGCAAATTTTCCAGCAACCCCTGCAGGCTGCCGTCTTCACCACCGCGACCGTGCAGAGCGATGAATACGCGATCTGGACGGTCGGCGATCAGCTGCTGCGCCAGATCGGCACCCGCATCAATCCCGTAGGCGTTCACACCAGCTGCCTGAAGTGCATCAAGCACCGCCTTGCCAGACTTCAACGACACTGGTCGCTCAGCGGAACGGCCACCAAACAGTACAGCTACTTTTCCGAAGGCTTTCACGTCAGTCATCAAGCCTTCCCTCCTGTGGTTTTCTCGCTCAAACGGGACAGTGCGTCGGCCAATTGCGGTGCCAAGGCGCCAATATCGCCAGCACCCTGGGTCAGGAGAATGTCGCCGGGAAGCAGCACAGCCTCAAGCAACGGCATCACGTCCGCGTCACGCTCGACATAAATAGGATCGACCTGCCCGCGCTGGCGAATACTGCGGCACAAATGCTTGCTGTCGGCGCCGGGAATGGCGTCCTCCCCAGCGGGGTAGACCTCCATCAGCAGCAGCGCGTTGGTCTCGGCCAGCACTTGCACAAAATCCTCATACAGATCACGGGTGCGGCTGAAACGGTGGGGCTGATAGATCATGACCAGGCGCCGCTCAGGCCAACCGGCGCGTACGGCCTTGATCACCGCAGCGACTTCGCGCGGATGGTGACCATAGTCATCGACCAGCATCACGTCGCCGTCGCCCAGCGGATAATGTCCGTGCACCTGGAAACGTCGCCCGACCCCTTCGAACCCGGTCAGGCCCTTGATGATCGCTGCATCGCTGACGCCTTCGTCGGTTGCCACTGCGATGGTGGCCAGCGCATTCAAAACGTTATGCACCCCGGGCATGTTCACCGAGACCTTGAGATCATCATGGCCGGCTCGCTGAACGGTGAAATGGGTCTGCATGCCATTCTGGTGAATATCGACTGCCCTGACGTCGGCGTCATCGGACTGTCCGTAGGTGATCACCTGGCGATTTACCTGCGGTAAAATTTCCCGTACCACCGGATCGTCGATACAAAGCACCGCCAGGCCATAGAAAGGCAGGTTGTGCAGGAACTCGACGAAGGTCCGCTTCAGGCGGTTGAAATCGCCTTCATAGGTTGCCATGTGATCGGCATCGATATTGGTAACAATGGCGACCATCGGTTGCAGATGCAGGAACGATGCATCGCTTTCGTCTGCCTCGGCGACCAGGTAGCGGCTTTCGCCCAGCTGGGCGTTGGTCCCAGCGCTGGTCAAACGACCGCCAATCACGAACGTTGGGCTAAGGCCCTCGGCAGCCAGCACCGAGGCTATCAAACTGGTAGTAGTCGTCTTCCCGTGGGTGCCAGCCACGGCGATACCGTGACGGTAGCGCATCAGCTCGGCGAGCATTTCAGCGCGCGGGACGACCGGTATGCGCCGATCTATCGCGGCGGATACTTCGGGGTTCTGGGTATTAACCGCGCTGGAAACTACCAGCACGTCTGCCGACTGGACGTTCTCAGGGCGATGGCCGATCTCAATCCTCGCTCCAAAGTTCTCCAGCCGCTGGGTTACGGCTGAACGCTTGAGGTCCGAGCCTGATACTTCGTACCCCAGATTGAGCAGCACTTCGGCAATACCGCACATGCCTACGCCACCAATTCCGACAAAATGAATGCGCCGTATCCGCCGCATTTCGGGCAGGCAAAAGGTATTTTGTGGGCGCGCTTTAGTGCTCACGGGCGACCTCCAGGCAGGCGCGAATCACATCGGCCGTCGCATCGGGTTTGGCCTGGCTGCGTGCGTGGTTTGCCATCTGCTGCAAAATCTCCGGTTGGGTAAATAGACTGTCTAGCCGATCCGCCAGCAACTGGCTGGTCAAGGTGCCCTGGGGCATCAATTCCGCGGCTCCGCGGTCCGCCAGGAAACGCGCGTTGGCTGTCTGGTGGTCATCAATCGCATGCGGCAATGGCACCAGCAGCGACGGACGGCCCGCCGCAGCCAGCTCACAAACCGTCAGGGCGCCGGCGCGACAGGCGACCAGGTCAGCCCAGGCGTAAGCGGCGGCCATATCACCGATAAAAGGCTCGACGGTGGCCTGCACCCCTGCTGCCTTGTAGGCTTCGGTGGTAAGTTGGAGGTGCTGTTTGCCGCACTGATGCCATACCTCGGGACGCTTGGCGGCGTCCATGATGCCGAGCGCTTCGGGCAACATGCGGTTCAGCGGCAGCGCGCCGAGGCTGCCGCCCAGCACGAGCAAGCGTGGGCTCCGGCCGGCATCCCAGTTCATCGCAGGCACTTGGAAAATCTCGTCACGCACCGGATTGCCGGTGCTGCGGCGTTTCTGGTCGTTCGCAAAACTGCCCGGAAACCCTTCGCAGCGCCGGGCGGCGATGGTCGCCAGCAGCCGATTGGCCGTACCCACCACGGCGTTCTGTTCGTGAATGACCACAGGAATACGCTGCATCCAGGCCGCCATCCCACCCGGACCGGTGACATAACCACCTGCCCCCAGCACGAAGACTGGCTTGAGTTCGCTGACTATCTGCTGCGACTGCCGCAGCGCCTTGAGCAGGCTCACTGGGGCTTTAAGCAGATCCATCCGACTCTTGCCACGCAGACCCTGAACATCGACGTAATGAATAGGAAAACCCGCCGCAGGCACCAACTCGCTTTCAATACCCCGACGAGTACCCAGCCAGTGGACGGCGTAGCCCTGCTCGCGCAACAGCCGGGCGCAAGCCAGCGCCGGGAATACGTGCCCGCCGGTTCCGCCTGCCATTACCAGCACGTTAACTGTCACTGTTCGCCTCCCGAAGCGCCTGGCGGCGCTCCCAGTCGATCCGCAATAGCAGCCCCAGACTGATACAGCAGACCACCAGCGAACTGCCCCCGTAGCTGAGGAACGGGAGGGTCAACCCCTTGGTTGGCAACAACCCCACGTTCACGCCTACGTTAATAAGGATCTGGCCGCACCACATAATGGCCAGACCATAGGCCAGATAGGCAGCAAACAACCGGCCGGCCCGCTCCGCCCAAAGGCCGATATAAAGACTGCGAATGGCCACGAAGATAAGCAGTGCGAACGCGGCCAACGCGCCGATCAGCCCCAGCTCCTCGGCAAGGACCGCAAATACGAAATCGGTGTGTGCTTCCGGCAGATAGAACTGCTTCTGAATACTGTTGCCCAGACCCGTTCCCAGCCATTCGCCTCGTCCAAAGGCGATAAGCGCCTGGGTAAGCTGGTAACCGGTACCAAAGGGATCATTCCATGGATTGAGAAAACTGGTCAAACGCTGTAACCGATAGGGTTCGAACAACACCAACAGGCCGGCCATTCCACCTAGCGCACCAAAAAGCAGGGCGAAGCGAAACAGTCCTACCCCGCCGAGGAACAGCATGCCGGTGGCGGCTCCCATGAGAACCACAGTTGCGCCAAAATCAGGTTCGATAATCAGCAGCCAGGCCATCGGCCCCAGAACCATGAACGGCTTGATAAAGCCGAACCACTCTTCCTTGACCTCCTTCTCGCGCTGCACCAGATAACCCGCCAGAAACACCACTGCAAACAGCTTGGCCAGCTCAGACGGTTGGATGTTGATCGGCCCTAAGGCTATCCAGCGCCAGCTACCGTTGACCTCCCGGCCGATACCCGGAACCAATACGGCAACTAGCAAGGCAAAGCCCAGGAACAACAGAGGAAAGCGGAACTGCTCCCAAAGCCTGATCGGCACCGAAAGCACAACCAATAGCGCGATTAACCCTATGATCATATAGACGAGCTGGCGGACTGTATAAAACAACGGACTGCCCAACTGACCGGCTGCCACTTCCATGGACGCCGAGGACACCATGACCACACCCAGCCCAAGCAGACACAACGCCGCGACCAGCAGAGGCATATCCATGTCGAAGCGGCGCTCGCCAATGATTGGCGCAGCAGCACGTTGCAGGGCAGCTGTCATGATCATGCGGGAAGCCTCCCTACCGCTTCGGCAAACTTGCGCCCGCGCTCTTCAAAATTCTTGAACATATCCAGGCTGGCGCAGGCCGGAGATAGCAGTACGGCGTCGCCTGGCTGGGCCGCTTCCGCAGCGATACTTACCGCCTGCTCCAGGGTCTCCACGCGAATCACTGGCACGGCATCAGACAGTGCTTGTTCGAGTAATGATGCATCCCGGCCGAGCAGAACCACAGCGCGGCAATGCTGGCTCACAGGCCCGCGCAGGGGAGCGAAATCAGCACCTTTGCCGTCTCCACCAGCGATCAGGATCTGCTTACCCTTAAGATCTGCGGCGAGACCGTTTATCGCAGCCAGAGCGGCGCCGACATTGGTAGCCTTGGAATCGTCGTAGAAGTCGACGCCGGCGCTGCACCCAACCCACTGACAGCGGTGCGGCAGCCCGGTGAATTCCCGCAGTGCGTGCAGCATCGCATCCATGGGCAATCCAACAGCATGACCGAGGGCCAGGGCTGCCAACGCATTGGCCTGATTGTGTGCGCCGCGAATCTTCAATTCAGAAACCGGCATCAGGGCGTTGAATTCAAACGCCAGACACGTCTGGCCACCCTCTTCGACTAGACCGAAACCCTTGAAATCGGGACGCGACAAGCCGAAGCTGAAACGCGGCAGGGCATCACTTACGAGCGGTCTGGAGAGGCTATCGTCGCGGTTGAATACGACCTGACGCGCGCCACGGAATATGCGGTGCTTGGCCTGGTGGTAGCTCACCACGCTGGCATAGCGATCCATGTGATCTTCGCTAACATTCAGCACTGTGGCCACTTCGGCATTGAGCTGATCGGTGGTTTCAAGCTGAAAGCTGGACAGTTCCAGCACATACAGGTCCGCTTTGTGATCCAGCAAATCCAGCACTGGCGTGCCCAGATTGCCGCCAACGGCGACTCGCCTGCCGGCTGCCCTGGCCATGTCACCTACCAACGTGGTGACCGTGCTCTTGGCGTTGGAGCCAGTGATCGCCACGATAGGGGCTTTGGCCTCCCGCGCGAAAAGCTCGATATCACCGATCAGGTTGACGCCGCTGGCCTTGGCTTTTTGCAAGGCAGGGGCCGACAGCGCAATACCGGGACTGACCACCAGCTCCACCGCGCTGCTGAGAACGTCCGCATCCAGCTCACCCAGGTGCAGGTCTGCCATGGGTGCAAAGCGCTTAAGCTGATCCAGCCCAGGAGGCTGCTGCCGAGTATCCGCGACACCGAAAGGCAAACCACGACCGACCAGATAACGGGCGACCGAGAGCCCGGTAAGACCGAGCCCGACGATGATCCGTTTCTTGTCCGTGGTAATCAGTGGCACAGGATTTTCCTCAGCGCAGCTTCAGGGTTGAAAGACCGACCAGCACCAGTATCACGGTGATGATCCAGAACCGTACTATGACCCGCGGCTCGGGCCAGCCCTTCAACTCGAAATGGTGATGGATAGGCGCCATGCGGAAAACGCGTCTGCCGGTCAGCTTGAATGAAGCGACCTGCACGATCACCGACAGGGTCTCGACAACGAATATGCCGCCCATGATGAACAGGACTATTTCCTGCCGAACGATAACGGCAATCACACCCAACGCCGCACCCAGGGCCAACGCGCCTACGTCACCCATGAAAACCTGGGCGGGATAAGTGTTAAACCAGAGAAAACCGAGGCCCGCGCCAACCAGTGCGCCGCAGAAAATGATCAGTTCGCCCGCACCCGGCACATGCGGGATCAGCAGGTATTCAGCGAAACGTACGTTGCCTGACAAATAGCAGAATATGCCCAACGCGCCCCCGACCATGACCGTCGGCATGATCGCCAGCCCATCCAAACCGTCGGTAAGGTTGACCGCATTGCTGGAGCCAACGATAACGAAGTAGGTCAGCACCACATACATCAGCCCCAACTGAAAGGCGATCTGCTTGAAGAAGGGAACGATCAGGGTCGTTTCGACCGGAGAGCTGGCGGTCAGATACAGGATTACCGCAGCGGTCAGGCCAAACACCGACTGCCAGAAATACTTCCAGCGCGATGGCAAGCCACGCGAGTTCTTTTCGACTACCTTGCGGTAGTCATCTACCCAGCCGATGGCGCCGAAGGACAAGGTGACACCCAGCACCACCCACACGTAGATATTGCTCAAATCTGCCCAAAGCAAGGTCGCAATGCTTATGGCGACCAGAATCAAGGCGCCGCCCATGGTTGGTGTGCCAGCCTTGGACAGATGAGACTGCGGTCCGTCATTGCGAACGGACTGGCCAATCTGCCTGAAGCTCAGCGTGCGAATCATCCAGGGACCCAGAAACAGGGCCAGCCCCAAGGCAGTCAGAACACCCAGGATTCCACGCAGGGTCAGGTACTGAAAGACCGAGAATCCGGTGTGAAACTGCTGCAGGTACTGGGCTATTAACAGCAACATAGTCAGTCGGCCTTCTTATTGTTGGTATTGTCGGAGAGCTCAACCAGCCCGGCGACAACCGCTTCCATTCCGGCACTGCGGGAGCCCTTCACCAGCACCCGCACATCCGCATCAAGCTGAGTAGCCAGCGCAGCGATCAGATCATCCCGACTGGCAAACAGACGGCCGCCCGAGCCGAAGCTGTCTACCGCCAGAGCGGACAGACGGCCTACGGCATACAGACCGTCAAGTCCTTTGGCCTTGGCATGCAGGCCAACCTCCCGATGACTTTCGACTTCCCAGTCACCAAGTTCGCCCATATCGCCCAGGGCCAGGATCCTCTGGCCATCAAAGGAGGCGAGAAGATCGATAGCAGCCTTGACCGACGATGGATTGGCGTTGTAGCTGTCATCTATGATCAGCGAACCCTGCCTGCCTGGCAGGCTCTTGGCCCGTCCGGCGACCGGCTGCAGCCGGGCCAGACCACGGCGAATGACTTCCAGCTCCACACCCAGCGCCAACGCTGCGCCCGCTGCAGCCAATGCATTCTCTATGTTGTGGTAACCGAGCAGGTTGAGCTCCACGGAAATGGACCCTTTGGGGGTGACCAGATCGAAATTCGGACAGCCGCGGGCGTCCAGTCGGATTGACTCTGCGCGTAACTCGGCGGTTGGGTTCTTCATGCTGAAGGCGTAGCTTTTTCGCTTGCCCAACAACTGATACCACTGCTCGAACCAGGGACTGTCGAGGTTCAGAACAGCCTGCCCGTCGCTGCTCAAACTGGTAAGAATCTCGCTCTTGGCCTTGGCGACACTTTCCGGACTACCAAAGCGGCCAACGTGCGCGGTACCGGCATTGGTCAGCACGCTTACCGAGGGTTTGGCCATCTCCATGCTGTAGGCAATGTCACCTATCGCCGCCGCGCCCATCTCTATCACAGCAAATTCATGCTCGGTGCCTATGTCCAGAAGCGTCAACGGCACACCAAGCTCATTGTTCAAATTGCCGCGGGTGGCCAGCACAGGGCCAAGCTCGCGCAATATGGAGGCCAGGATTTCTTTCACGCTGGTCTTGCCGCTGGAGCCGGTGATCGCCACCAAAGGGCCTGTGTAGGCAGCACGTGCCAGCCCGGCCAGTTGGCCAAGCGCATGAGGGCAATGATGAACCAGTAATTGCGGCAAAGGATCTTCAACAAGCTGCTCGACCAGTGCCGCTACAGCGCCCCGCGCCCTGGCTTGAGCCAGATAGTCGTGACCATTGACCCGGTCGCCGACCAGCGCAACGAACAACCCGCCGGGTTTGACGTCTCGCGAGTCGATGCTGACGCTGTCAAAGGCCACATCGTCCCCGTTCAGGCTGGCGCCCAAAGGTTTGATCAGGTCAGACAGGCGCATGGCTTCAAGCATGGCTCGGCTCCCAGTTTTGCAAGGCGCGTTCGGCCTGTTCGATGTCACTGAAAGGATGACGCACGCCGTCAATCTCCTGGTAAGTTTCGTGGCCCTTCCCGGCTATCAGGATGACGTCTCCCTGATGAGCACGGTTGATGGTGTAGTCGATAGCTTCGGCGCGGTTGGCGAGAACGGTAATTTTCCGAACCTGCTCAATGCCAGTGCAAATCTGTTCGATAATGCTGCTGGAAGGCTCGGTGCGGGGATTATCATCTGTTATCACCACACGATCAGCCGCTTGCTCGGCGATGCGCCCCATCAGCGGCCGCTTGCCATTGTCCCGGTCGCCGCCACATCCAAAAAGACAGGTCAAGCGACCTTTCACATGGGCGCGCAGGGCAGCCAGCGCTTTTTCGAGCGCGTCGGGGGTATGCGCGTAATCAATCACGACCAACGGCCGTCCATTCCCGCCAAGACGTTGCATGCGCCCCGCCGGTGGCTGAAGTGAGCAAGCCAGCTCGGCCGCACGCTCCAGCGTCACCTCAAGCATCAGCAGACTTGCCGTTACAGCCAGCAGGTTGCTCAAATTGAAGCTGCCTAACAAAGGGCTGCGCAACGACGCCTGTTGCTGGCGGAAGTTGATCTGCGCCGATATGCCCTCGCTGTCATAGCGAACATTGGTGCAATAAAGGTCGGCGTCGCTGTTCTCGACGCTATAGGCAAATACTTCAGTCTTGCTGGCAGTGATCAGCTCCCGACCAAAGGCGTCGTCCAGATTGATCACTGCGGCGCGTAATGGAAACTGGAAGAGCCTGGCCTTGGCTGCGCCATAACTGGCCATATCACCGTGATAATCGAGGTGATCCCGGCTCAGATTGGTAAACACGCCGAGCTCGAAATTCAGCGCGGCTACCCGTCCCTGATCCAGGGCATGGGAGGATACTTCCATGCTGACCCAACGAGCTCCGGCATCGCGCAATTGGCCCAGCTGCTGCTGCACGAGCAGTGCGTCTGGCGTGGTCATCCCATGATCAAGCAACTGGCCGGGCATACCGCTACCCAACGTACCGATTACGCCACACGACTGGCCGAGCGAGTTGAGAGCGCAGGCGAGCATGTGGGAGACGGAGGTCTTGCCATTGGTCCCGGTTATGCCGATCAATCCCAGCGTTTCGGACGGTTCGCCATGGAAGCGGCCGCCAATCTCGGACAGCCTGGCGGCGAGGCCGTCTACAGGAACCATCGGCACGTCACCCCGTAACACCTTGCCGTCCCCGGCTTCGTATACGATGGCCACCGCGCCCGCTTCGATCGCTTGCTCAATGTGCGCTCTGCCATCGCTTCGCAGGCCGGGCAGGGCGAGAAAAACGTCTCCAGGTCGAACCTGACGGCTATCGACGCTCAAGCCGGAGACCTCAATCGGGGCGCCTTGCCACTCTGGCAACAAATGCTGAAGATTCATCATCCGCGCGTCCCCTCTTTTATAGGAGGCAACTCAACCTGCTGCAGTTCAGGCATATCATCCGGAGGAATGTCCATCAGTCGCAACGCACCGGCCATAACCTGGCCGAACACCGGCGCTGCGACCAAGCCACCGTAATATTTGCCATCGCTTGGCTCATCGACCACTACCACGGCCGCAAAACGCGGGTTGCTGATGGGCGCGACACCGGCAAACACAGACCGGTATCGGTCCTTGGCGTAACCACCGGTAGCGAGGGTCTTGTGCACCGTGCCGGTCTTGCCGCCAATCTGGTAGCCAGGAACGCGAGCTCTCGATCCGGTACCACCTTCACCATCCACCACGCTGCGCAACATGGTCAGCACTTGTTGATTGACATCAGCGGGTATGATCTGCTCGCCCGGCTCAGGATTTTCTATTTTAAGAAGGGAAAGCGGGACGCGGCGCCCACCATTGCCAAGCACGGCATAGGCTTGGGCCAGTTGGGTTGCGGTGGTGGACAGGCCGTACCCGTACGACAGCGTCGCCGTCTCAACCGGACGCCAGCGTCTATGGCTGGGCAGTGTGCCCACGCTTTCGCCCGGAAAACCAAGACCCGTGTATTCCCCCATTCCCAGCTGCTGCAATAGATCGCGGATCGGCTCGGCGCCGATATCCAGGGCTATTTTGGCGGCGCCGACATTGCTGGACTTCAGCATCACCCCCGACACGTCCAGTACACCGTAGTTGTGGATATCGTGAACGGTCATGGTAGAAACACGCATGGTACCCGGACGGGTGTCCATTACGGTGCTTGGCTGGTAGCGGCCGGACATTAAACCCGCCGCTACGGTGAACGTCTTGATCGGCGAGCCTGGTTCAAACACGTCAATCAGGGCGCGGTTACGCATCATGCCGGGCTTGAGATTGGTACGGTTATTCGGATTGTAGGCTGGATGGTTGACCATCGCGAGTACTTCGCCGCTGTGCACGTCGAGCAGCACGACCGAGCCGCCCTTGGCGCCAAATTCCTTCAACGCCTCGCGCAGTTCACGATGGGCGATGTACTGCAAGCGTAGATCAATCGACATTCTCAGATCATTGCCAGGACGAGCATTGCGGACAACCTGAACATCCTTGATCAAGCGCCCACGCCTGTCCTGCAGCACCTGACGGCTACCAGGAACCCCCTCCAGCCATTCGTTGTAAGCCAGCTCCAGGCCTTCCTGACCCTTCTCATCAACGTTGGTAAAACCCACCAGGTGAGCGGCTACTTCGCCAGCAGGATAGAACCTGCGGTACTCCTCGATACTGTAGACGCCGGGCACCTTGAGATCAGTTATGACCTCGCCGTCCTGGGGCGTCATGTGCCTGCGCAGGTAAATGAATTCGCGCTTGGCGTTGGCCTTTAAACGATCAGCAAAAGTTTTCAGATCGGTACCCAGAGCCTTGGCCAGCTCAGGCCAGCGAGATTCCTGATGAATCAGCTGGGTCGGGTTCGCCCATAAGGTCATCACTGGGGTGCTGACCGCCAGAGGTTCCCCGTGCCGATCTGTAATCTGTCCACGGTGGGCCGGAATAGCAACGTGGCGCACACTGCGTTTATCGCCCTGACTTCTGAGGAAACCGCCGTCCAGGACCTGCAGTTGCACGATTTGCCAACTGATCACCGCGCAGCAGAGCCCGAGCAGGCCGATTACCAGCCTGAAACGCCAAGGGTGCAGACTGCCGTTAGGTTTGATATTGATCATGGCTTCACCATGATCACTTCGGTGGCGGACGGAACGCGCATGTTCAGCTCGCTGGTGGCAATTGCTTCCACCCGGCTGTGGGCTGTCCAGGTGCTTTGTTCGAGAATCAGCCGACCCCACTCTGCCTGGGCCTTTTCACGCTGTTTCATTTCGCTGTCGAGTTCGTTCAGCAGGCTGCGGCTCCAATGCGCGCTGTAAGGCACGGCCAACGCGCTGGCGAGAACCAGTAGACCAACCAGCAACAACCCTCCGCTGCTACGCGGCAGGCCGGAGTGCTTGACGGGCATGACCGACTCATCCATCAACGCTTCTCCGCTATCCGCAACATGGCGCTGCGTGCTCGGGGATTGACGGACACCTCTGCGTCGGACGGCTTGATTGCCTTGCCAACCAGATTGAGGCTCACCTGAATATCGATGTCGCGGATAGGCAGGTCACGCGGCATGGGCGCGCCTTTCGCCTCACGGCGCATGAACTGCTTGACCAGACGGTCTTCCAGGGAATGGAAGCTGATCACAACCAGACGGCCGCCCGGCGCCAGGACGTCCAGCGCGGCCTTGAGGCCGTCGGCCAGATCGTCCAGCTCGCGATTGATGAAAATCCGAATGCCCTGGAAGGCGCGGGTGGCAGGGTGCTTGTGCTTTTCCCAGGCAGGATTGGCAACCTTGACCACTTCGGCCAGATCGGCAGTACGGAGAAATGGCTGCTCTGCCCGGCGGTTGACGATGGCGCGGGCGATGCGCCGCGAGAAACGCTCTTCACCGTACTCGTGGAGCACGGTAGCAATATCAGCCTCGTCGGCGCTGTTGATCCACTCGGCAGCACTCTGGCCCTGGGCTGGGTCCATGCGCATATCCAGCGGACCATCGTTAAGAAAGCTGAATCCACGTTCCGGGTCGTCAAGCTGGGGGGACGACACCCCCAGGTCCAGCAACACACCGCTGACCTGGCCATGCGCACCGCGCTGGCGCAGCTCTTCAGCCATGTCGGCAAATGTGCGTCGTACAACGACAAAGCGGCCGTCTTCGGCCGCCAGCTCTGCACCGACCCGGATCGCTTCCGGGTCCTTGTCGAAGCCTATCAGTCTGCCCTTTTCAGAGAGCCTCCCAAGAATCGCCCTGCTATGCCCGCCGCGACCGAAAGTCCCGTCTATATATAGACCATCGGGGTTTACGGCTAGCCCGTTCAATGCTTCGTCGAGCAGCACGCTGACATGCTGATAACCAGGTTGAGTGATCATAGGCTCAGCGACTGCAGTTCAGCCGGCAACTCGCCGGTGTCCTGCATCTCCAGATAGCCATTGGTGATGGCCTGCCACTCTTCTTCACTCCACAATTCGAACTTGTTCAACTGGCCGACCAGCATCACTTTCTTGTCCAGCCCGGCGTGCTCACGCAGTAGTGGCGGGACAACGAAACGCCCGTGGCTGTCCAGTTCGATTTCAATGGCGTTACCAATCAGCAGACGATTCAGGCGCTTGACGTAGTTATTAACGTTGGGAGCGGCCTTCAGTTGTCTTTCGACAGCTTCCCACTCGTGCAGCGGGTAGATCCACAGGCACCGTTCTTCCAATCCGATGGTCGCGATAAGCTGGCCAGCACAGGAGTCAACAAGGCGATCACGATACCGTGATGGCATCGCGAGCCGCCCCTTGGCGTCCAGATTGATGGCGTTTGCTCCGCGTAACACGCTGTTGCTTCCCCTGAATATTGGCAATCTCTGCCAAAACAACCCACTTTTACCCACTTAATACCACTTCGGCACACTATAGGAACGCACCAATAGACCGTCAAGTGAGCAATTCACTTAAAAGCCTTTAATGACGGGGGCTTAGCGGGAAAAACCGGGTAAAAGCGCACAAACAACAGAGGCGCGCAGATACAAAAATTTGGCACATCAAAGGGATCGTCGCGTTACTTAATGTAGATTGTTAGCTTTAAGATTTTTTTGACTGGAAGTGAGATTCAGACCACTGGAAGGGATATAACAAAAAAATAAGAGTTGGCCTGTAAGCCGGGTTCTGTCGTGAACAGTCATTCCTCTACGACAGCCATCACTGACTGCCTCTAGCAACCTACCCGAACCCAGTGCGGGCCACACCATTAGGTTCCTATTTGGTCTTGCTCCGAGCGGGGTTTACCTAGCCACAGACTGTTACCAGCTGCGCGGTGCGCTCTTACCGCACCATTTCAACCTTACCGGCGCTTGCGCGCTTAGGCGGTATATTTTCTGCTGCACTTTCCGTAGGCTCACGCCCCCCAGGTGTTACCTGGCACTCTGCCCTATGGAGCCCGGACTTTCCTCCCTATCGCAAGCGATACGGCGACTGTCCAGCCAACTCTTGGCGCAAGATTAGCCGGGATGACGGCGAGCGGCAAGCATAGACTCCATGAAAATGGAAATCGCGCCGACTGTCGTTGACGATGGCATGCGTTACCCCTGGTGAGCGGTCTTTTCCAAGGCTAGCTGATACAACCGATTTTTCTTTACGCCGGTGATCTGTGCAGCAAGCGCCGCCGCCTGTTTCACAGGCAAGTCTCCCAACAGCACATCGAGGATCCGTTCTGCCTCGCTTCCGATTCCCTGATCTTCCGTTGGCGCCGGCATACCCTCTACCACCAGCACACATTCTCCACGCTGCTGATCACTGTCATTGCGTACCCACTCAACCAGTTCCCCAAGGGCGGCGCCTTTGATGGTTTCGAAGGTCTTGGTCAGCTCCCTTGCCAAGACTATCTGACGCTCGGGTCCGAGCACTGCGAGCATGTCATCCAGACACTCCATCAACCGGTGGGGTGCTTCGTAGACCATCCAGGTGCGCGGCTCATTGGCCAAGCCCTGGATTCGCTGCCGACGGCCATGGGCCTTTGCCGGCAGAAACCCTTCAAAGGCGAAACGATCAGATGGCAAACCGGCCGCGCTGAGCGCAGCGATCAACGCGCAGGCGCCGGGCAGAGGACATACTCTTATCCCCGCCTCGCGAGCCTGTCGAACCAGATGATATCCAGGGTCGGATATCAGGGGCGTTCCCGCGTCGGAAATCAGCGCCATGTCGTCTCCGGCAAGCATCCGCTCGATCAGCCGCGCGCTCTTATCCCTTTCATTATGGTCATGGCAAGCGGTGGTCTGTGTGGTAACACCGAAATGCTGCAGCAATCTCGCACTGTGACGGGTATCTTCGGCTGCAATCAGCTTGACCGATCGCAGCACCTCCAACGCTCTGGGCGTAAGATCCTGAAGATTGCCGATCGGCGTGGCGACGACATACAAGGTACCTGCATTGACGGCCATAGGGCATCCTGTTGATTTGGACTCAGGCAGCATTGTACAGGACGTGAACCGCTTCCCGTGAAGCGCATGGCGGTTACCCCTCCCCTTGGTTACAATGCTTGCCTGACCGCCCACGGAGCGTCGATTCGCGCCCCCAGTGTAAGGATCTATTGATGTCCCGCATGAAAAGCCTGCCGTTATCCGCTCTGGCCATCACCCTTATCCTCGCCGGCTGCGCCTCGCCGCCGACCCAGCTGTCCGATCTGCCAAAAACGCCAGATGCTTCGGTCGAAGAGATTCTCGAGGATGCCGATCGCTACTCGGGCGCCGAAGCCAACCTGTTGCGCCTGCATGCCGCGCAAACGGCGTGGAACAACGGCAATGCTCAACAGGTCAGGAGCATCCTCAGCAATATCCCGCAGAGCGATCTGCCGCTGGATCAACAACTGCTTTTCAGTGAACTCCAGGCGTACAGTTCCTTTGCTCTGAACCAGCCACAAGCGGCACTTCGTGCCCTGCGTCACCCGTCGATGCTGCAACTTGAAAAGCAGCCAATGGAAGAGCAGTTGCGGATTCAGATACTCCGTGCAGAGGTTCTGGCAGCCGCTGGCGAGCCCCTGGAAGCCGCCCGCGAACGTGTTTACATCAACGGGTTACTGACAGCCCAGCAGCGAGATGCCAATCGTCAGCAGATATGGGACGCGTTGGATCAGGTATCTACCGTGAAACTGCGTCAGGCGGCACCAGATGAACGGGGTGAGATGGCGGGATGGGTTCAGCTTGCTCTTATTACCCGGGAACAAAACAACATTGATCTTCAGGTCAGGGCCATCAAACAGTGGCAAGAAACCTTCGCTACCCACCCAGCGGCTGCACACTTACCGGAATCAGTCATCCAGTTGCTTGAGGTTTACGAGAGCAGGCCCCGGCATATCGCGCTGCTTCTACCCTTCCAGGGCCCGCTGGCAGCCGCTGCACAGGCGTTACGTGATGGGTTCATGGCCGCTCACTACCAGGCTCATAGCGAAGGCCTGGAACAGCCAAAGGTCACCCTCTATGATGCGACGGCTTACTCGGATCTGATGCAATTTTACAGTCAGGCTCAAGCCGATGGCGTCCAGTGGGTAATAGGGCCACTGGAAAGGGACCAAGTCACGCGCCTGGCAAACCTGCCAGAGATTCCGCTGCCCACCCTGGCGCTGAATTACACCGATAGCGACAGCATGTCACAGCAGAAGTTGTTCCAGTTCGGCCTCGCGCCGGAGGATGAGGCCCGCTCCGCCGCTCTCAAAGCCTGGGAAGACGGCCACCGAAGCATGGCAGCTCTGGTCGCCCAGACGGATTGGGGCCAGCGGGCGTTCGCGGCATTCAGGCAGGCCTGGGAAGAACTTGGCGGAACCTTGATTGGCCGGGAAGTCATAGACCAGCCCGCAACCATATCCAATCAGATAGCCGAGCTATTGGATATCCAGGAAAGCGAGCAGCGCGGCAAACGCGTCCAGGAAGTAATAGGTGAAGAGGTCATCGTTCAGCCTACTCCCCGGCAAGACGTGCATGCCTTGTTCCTTGCAGCCAACCCGCAACAAGCCCGGCAGATCAATCCGACGCTGGCTTTTCAGTACGCCGCCGATCTGCCGGTTTATGCCACGTCACACGCCTATCAGGTAGGCAATAATGAGAACCAGAATGCCGACCTCGACGGTATTCTGGTGGCGGAGATACCTTGGCTGTTATCACGCTCTGACAGCCTGTACGACTCCGTGACCAGCAGTTGGCCCCAGGCTACAGGCGCCCTGGGCAGGCTTTACGCGATGGGAGTGGATGCCCAACGTATATTCAGCCGCCTGCCGCAGATGCAGGAATATGCTGAAACCCGCATAAATGGCGCCACCGGCACTCTGACCTTGTCCGAAGACGGTCGGGTTCACCGCAGCCTGGATTGGGGCGTCATCAGCGGTGGCCAGATTGTTCCCGCCGACGACGTAATCCTCCCACGATGATCCAGCTGACCAGCAGGCAGAAGCTTGGCAACCAGGCAGAGCGCCTGTCCGAGCAGTTGCTGATTAAAGCGGGAATGCGGCTGCTTGCACGTAACTACCGCTGCAAGCAAGGCGAGCTGGATCTGGTCATGCGAGACGCTGATACAGTAGTATTTGTCGAAGTACGCTTCAGGCGCAAAAACCAGTGGGGTAACGCGGCCGAAACGGTTGACTGGCGTAAACAGAAACGGCTGATTGCCGCCGCCCATCATTACCTGCTCACGCACCCTCATCTAGCCGACACATCCTGTCGCTTTGATGTTATTGCCGCCGAAGGCAACCCTGCGGATCCTGCCTCCTATAGATGGATCCGAGAAGCTTTCACCTGCTAACGAGTTCCTTTTATGGATATGCAACACCGTATCAAGCAACTGTTCACAGACAGCATTGAAACCAAAACGCGCGCCATGGAAGTGCTAGGGCCAAGCATCGAACAGGCCAGCCAGTTGATGGTCAACAGCCTTCTCAATGAAGGCAAGTTGCTATCCTGCGGCAACGGCGGATCCGCCGGAGATGCTCAACATTTTTCATCTGAGCTGCTCAACCGTTTCGAACGAGAGCGCCCGAGCCTGCCCGCGATAGCCTTGACAACTGATAGCTCTACATTGACCTCCATCGCCAATGATTACAGCTATGACGAAATCTTTTCCAAACAGATTCGCGCCCTGGGCCAGCCAGGCGACGTACTATTGGCCATTTCAACCAGCGGAAATTCCGGTAACGTCCTGCAGGCGATCCAGGCTGCGCATGATCGTGACATGCTGGTCGTGGCACTCACTGGCCGGGACGGCGGCGCCATGGCGTCATTGCTGCTCCCTGAAGATGTAGAAATCCGGGTTCCGGCCCGCTCTACTGCTCGCATTCAGGAAGTTCACTTGCTGGCCATACACTGCCTGTGCGACTTGATAGACCGTCAACTTTTCGGGAGTGAAGAATGATTCGCTTTATCGTATTAAGCCTCGTCGTCTCGCTTGCAGGGTGCAGTAGCATCCTGACGGCAGCCCGCGACGAGCCCTTTGAAGGAAGCCCCGGCACTCGAACAATCGGCAGTACCATTGATGACCAACTGATTGAAACCCGGATTGACGTAAACGTTGCCAAGAGTCACATCGATCTCGAACGATCTGCGCGGGTTGAAGTCACCAGTTTCAACGGCGTGGTGTTGCTCGCCGGTCAGGTGCCCCGAGAGGAACTGCGCAGCATAGCCGCCAAGGCAGCCAGCGAAGTACAGCGGGTCAAAGTGGTCCATAACGAACTGACCGTGGGACCGAATATTTCCCTGCTGGCACGAAATAACGACGCCCTGATCACCGCCAATGTAAAAACCCGACTGCTGGCCGACAGCGCTATTCCCGGCCGCCGCATCAAGGTAACAACCGAGGCAGGAGTGGTCTATCTGTTGGGCTTGGTACGAAGAAACGAAGCAGACTTGGCAGTACAGGCCGTTCAGGAAGTAGGCGGCATCCAGCGCATCGTCAAGCTATTCGAATATATCAACTGATCAGCCTGAACCTGCTCACCCTCGCCGGGCTTGCGCTGGGTGAGCAAACCCCCAAACCTTACTTGACTACCTTCAGCGAAGGCCTGCCTGATTGAGGCTTATCGCCTGCAGGTGAACTATCGTCATCCGGCGGCGGGGAAACAGGTTCATTTTCAAAAACCATTCCCTGACCATTCTCTCGAGCATAGATTGCCATTACCGCCTGGGCCGGCAACCACACCTGCTGCGGCGTACCACCAAAACGACCGTCAAAGGTGATCTTGTCGTTGTCCATTTCCAAATGCCGGATGGCGCTGGGAGACAGGTTCAGAACAATCTGGCCGGCTTCGACGAAGGCACTGGGCACCACCGTGTCAGGACAGTGTGCGTTCACCAGGAGGTAGGGAGTGAGCTGATTGTCGAGAATCCACTCATATAGGGCTCGTATCAGGTAGGGTCTGCTTGAACTCATTTGAGCCATGCCGGCCTCCTATAGCATCTGGGAAGTGATCACTGCATCTCTTTTTCAGTTGAAGAGAGGCTCGCCATAAAGCCTTCACGCTGAAAAATGCGGTCCATGTAATCCTGCAAGGGCTTGGCCTGTTTGGGCAGCTCTATTCCGAGAATCGGCAAACGCCACAGAATAGGTGCGATGCAGCAATCAACCAGGCTGAACTCTTCGCTCATGAAATAAGGCATTTCGGCAAATACCGGTGCCACGCCAATCAGGCTTTCACGAAGCTCCTTACGTGCCTTGGCAACCGCTGGCGCTGGCGTTTTTGGATCTGCAATCATATCCACCAGCACACACCAGTCACGCTGCACCCGATACATCAACAACCGACTGTTGGCCCGGGCCACGGGATATACAGGCAGCAGCGGAGGATGCGGAAAACGTTCGTCCAGATATTCCATCATGATGTTCGGCTCATAGAGCACCAGATCACGATCTAACAGGGTGGGTACCGTATTGTAGGGATTGCTCTCAGCGAGTTCCTGAGGATGCTGGCCGGGTTCGACGTTGACAATATCGACGGTTACCCCCTTTTCAGCCAGAACAATGCGTACGCGGTGACAATAATGGTCCCGTGGATCTGAGAAAAAAGCCATCGAGGAGCGCTTGCTGGCGGTAACACCCATAAATCAACCCTCATCCTTTAGCGGATTGCGGTAAAACTGTGGAGCAGTATGCGACCACAAATACGTAAGCCCGGGCTTGCTGCCCCGGCTCCGACAAATTAGTCGCTTATTATACCCCAGAAACCAGCGCGCGCCCCAAAGGGCGCGCGCAAATGATGCTTAAAGAACCGTATCAGTGAACATCTTTCCAGTATTCGCGCTTCAGCAAATAGGCAAATACAAAGAAGAACGCAAGATAGAGCAATACGTAGATTCCTATGCGATGACGCTCCAGCTTGATCGGGTCAGCTGAATAGGCCAGAAACGCAACGAGATTCCGAACAGTCGTATCGAACTCTTCCTCTGTCTGCGTGCCAGTCCCTTCGACAACGGTCAATACGTTGCATTGTTCATCCTTGACCGTTTCACCAGTCAGAGTGTCACGCTTGACCTCGCCCTCTTCCATCACCGGCATCGCCTTGCAACCGATAACCTGACGACCCTGAAGCTCGTCCAGAACGTGCGGCATACCCACGTTGGGGAAGACCTTGTTGTTCCAGCCGAAAGGGCGCGAGGGATCTTCGTAGAAAGTGCGTAGATAGGTGTATAACCAATCCTCGCCCCGAACACGGGAGACCAAAGTAAGATCGGGCGGCGCCGCACCGAACCACTCTTTGCCATCAGCAGGCCGCATACCATTTTTCATGTGCTCGCCGATCAGGGCATCGGTAAAAATCAGGTTTTCCACCATCAATTCATCCGGAATGCCAAGGTCATTGGCGACGCGCTCATAACGTTGGTACTGCGCAGAATGACATCCCATACAGTAATTGACGAAAGTACGAGCACCATCCTGTAGGGAGGCCTTATCGGTCAGATCGATATTGGCCTCATCAAGAGGATACCCGCCCCCGGCGGCAGCCAGCACTGACACCGGCATCATTGCAAACAGCAACGCAATTAGTTGTTTTTTCATTATCCTGCGACCCTCTCCGGAACCGGCTTGGTCTTCTCCATCCGGGTGTAGAACGGCATCAAGATGAAGAAGGCGAAATACAACACGGTACACACCTGCGACAGCAGCGTCCGGCCAGGTGTAGCCGGAATAGCTCCCAACACCCCGAGGATCACGAAACAAACGCAGAAGGTAATCAACCACACCTTGCTCATCCAGCCCTTGAACTTGATTGAGCGAACCGGGCTACGGTCGAGCCATGGCAGCACGAACAGCACCGCGATAGCTCCGCCCATTGCCATAACGCCGGGGAACGCAGACCCACCGATAGCCGGCACTGCCCGCAGAATCGCGTAAAAGGGCGTGAAGTACCAGACAGGCGCGATATGGTCTGGAGTCTTCAGCTGGTTCGCCACTTCGAAGTTCGGATGCTCCAGGAAGAAACCGCCCATTTCCGGGAAGAAAAAGACAATGGTGCAGAACACGAACAGGAACACTACGACACCGACGATATCTTTAACGGTGTAGTAAGGGTGAAAGGCGATACCGTCCAGCGGCTTGCCGTTCTCGTCCTTGTACTTTTTGATATCCAAACCCAGCGGGTTGTTGGAGCCAACTTCATGCAGAGCAATGATATGCATGACGATCAGACCCAACAGGACGATTGGCAGCGCGATAACGTGCAACGCGAAGAAACGGTTCAGGGTGATACCGGAGATCAGGTAATCGCCCCGTACCCACTGCGCCAAGTCCGGGCCAATGAACGGAATGGCACCGAACAGGGAGATGATCACCTGGGCACCCCAGTAGGACATCTGCCCCCAAGGCAGGAGATAGCCCATAAAGGCCTCACCCATCAGCACCAGGTAGATCAGCATGCCAAACAGCCAAACCAGCTCGCGGGGCTTCTGGTATGAGCCATACATGATGCCACGAAGCATGTGCAGGTAGACCACGGCGAAGAATGCGGATGCGCCAGTGGAATGCAGGTACCGCAGCAACCAGCCATATTCCACGTCACGCATGATGTATTCAACCGACGCGAAGGCCCCCGCTGCGGAAGGCTCGTAGCTCATGGTCAACCATATGCCGGTGATCAGCTGGTTAACCAGCACCAGCATGGCCAACGAGCCGAAGAAATACAGAACGTTAAAATTCTTGGGCGCATAGTATTTGGTCAGGTGATCTTCGATCACTCGGCCAATCGACAGGCGCTCATTGATCCAGTTGGACAAGCTCATCAGGCGGTCTCCTCGTCCAGGCCGATTACGAGAACATCATCGGTCTCGTAGGAATGCGGGGGAACGGGCAGGTTCAAAGGAGCGGGCTGACCACTCCAGACCCGGCCGGACATATCGTAGTGCGAGCCGTGACAAGGGCAGAAATACCCTCCCTTCCAATCCGCACCCATGTCAGCCGAAGCAACTTCAGGACGAAACAAGGGCGAGCAGCCTAAATGGGTACAGATACCCATGACCACCAACACTTCTGGCTTGATAGCACGGGTGGTCGGATCCACGTAATCGGGTTGAACTGACGCTTCGGAATTGGGGTCTGCAAGAATAGCCTCGTTCTCGCGCAGGATTTCCAGCGCTTCAGGCGTACGGCGCGAAACGAAAACTGGCTGTCCGCGCCATTCGGCAACGATCTGCTGGCCCGCTTCGAGCTTGCCGATGTTCACTCTTACCGGCGCACCAGCCGCCTTGGCTCGGGCGCTAGGGAACCAGGACCCTATAAAGGGAACTGCTACCCCTACTGCTCCGGCGGCACCTACCACACTTGTGGCTGCCACCAGGAAGCGACGCCGGCCATTATTCACGCCGTCATTACTCATCCAGTCGTCTCCCATCAGCTAATCAGACCTTTTAGCAAAGGCTTTGAAGTTTTTATACTGCCTGCACAAAATGAATCAGATGGTAATGAAAAACCCCTTTTTTGACAAGGAGATATCCGTTAACCATAAGGTGTCCGGTGAACCGAAGAAAGCGAAAGGCGGGCGTTTGAGCCTGGGAGCCTTGAGCGTGACACCTTGCCGCAGAAACCAAAACGCCCGGAGTCCTGCGAAGGAACCGGGCGTTTCGTGCGTATAAGTATTTAAGCTTAACGCTTGGAGTACTGAGGACGCTTGCGAGCTTTACGCAGACCGACCTTCTTACGCTCAACTTCACGAGCATCGCGAGTCACGTAACCAGCCTTGCGCAACGCACCACGCAACGTCTCGTCATAATCCATCAGGGCACGGGTAATACCGTGACGAATGGCACCGGCCTGACCCGTAGTTCCACCACCCTTGACGGTGACATACACATCAAACTTTGCGGTGCTATCAGTCAGCTCGAGGGGCTGACGAACAACCATCCGGGCAGTCTCGCGACCGAAAAAGCTTTCGATAGTGCGATTATTGATCGAAATATTGCCGTTACCTGGACGCAGGAAGACCCGGGCTGTAGCAGTTTTACGACGGCCAGTACCGTAATTTTGTGTCGCCGACATATTCAAAACTCCCTTAGATCTTCAGTTCTTGAGGTTGCTGGGCCGCATGCGGATGAGCTGCACCTTTGTACACCTTCATCTTGCGGTACATTGCACGCCCCAGGGGGTTTTTCGGCAACATGCCTTTAACGGCAGACTCGATCACGCGCTCGGGAGCACGGGAAATGAGCTTTTCAAAGTTGATCGACTTGATGCCACCGGGGAAACCGGAGTGGCTATAGTAGATCTTGTCCTGAGCCTTGTTACCGGTCACATGCACCTTTTCGGCGTTAACGACAACGATGTAATCACCGGTATCGACGTGTGGGGTGTACTCGGGCTTGTGCTTGCCGCGCAGACGTGTGGCGATTTCGGTAGCCAGACGGCCCAGGGTCAGACCACTGGCGTCTACTACGTACCAATCACGTTTTACGGATTCCGGTTTGGCGCTAAAAGTTTTCATTAATCCTAGCCTCAAAGCCGCCCTGTAATAAATAAGAGGGCGAATCTTACAGAATGAATAGTGTTTTTACAAGCCAACAAAGCCTAGACAGACACTCAGGGGGGGCTCTGTGGGTCTGGGTGGCATCTGTGATGTAAATAACGACAGGCTAGGCATCCTGTCGAAAGTGGCGGGCATTATGCCAAGGGGCGTAAAAATTACAACCTTTATTTGGCCTCATGGTCAATAATGACCTCTTCGTCAACACAGGAGTTCGCCATGCAATACCGCCCTCTCGGCCGCAGCCAGCTCAAGGTCAGTGCTTTATGTCTAGGCACCATGACCTGGGGTGAACAGAACAGTCAGGCTGAGGCCTTCGCGCAGATAGACCGCGCCCGCGATGCGGGCGTCAACTTCATTGACACTGCAGAAATGTATCCTGTGCCTCCCCGCGGCGAGACCTACGGCGAAACCGAACGCATCATTGGCAACTACTTCAAAGAGCGAGGTCAGCGTGAAAACTGGATTCTTGCGAGCAAGGTGGCGGGCCCCAGCAGGGATATGAAGCACATTCGCGAGGGAAGCACCCGCCTTACCCGTGAATACATAACCGCAGCGCTTGACGCCAGCCTGAAGCGCCTGCAAACCGATTATATCGACCTTTACCAGTTGCACTGGCCAGACCGGAATACCAATTTCTTCGGCAATCTAGGCTACCGACACGACGCCGATGAACAATTCACCCCAGTCGAAGACAGCCTTGAAGTGCTGGACGACATGGTCAAAGCCGGGAAGATTCGCCACATTGGCCTGTCGAACGAAACGCCTTGGGGCGTCAGTCGTTTCCTCCACCTCGCCGAGAGTCGTGGATGGCCGCGCATCGCTTCGATTCAAAATCCCTACAATCTGCTCAATCGCACCTACGAAATAGGTATGGCAGAAATGTCCATGCGCGAACAGACCGGCCTGCTGGCTTACTCCCCCCTTGCATTCGGCACGTTGACGGGCAAATACCTGAACGGGCTGCGACCGGAGAAGGGCCGCCTGACTTTGTTCAGTCGCTTCAGTCGCTATACCAATCCCCAGGCCCAACGTGCCTGCGCCCGTTACGTCCAACTGGCCCGTGATCACGGACTGGATCCAGCCCAGATGGCACTGGCATTTGTGACCCGTCAGCCCTTCGTCACCAGTAATATTATCGGCGCGACCAACATGGACCAGCTCAATCGCAACCTGAGCAGTGTCAATATGGGATTGACCGATACTATTCTCGAGGCCATTGCCGAGATTCACCGCAGCCAGCCCAACCCCGCCCCGTGAACAAAGGCGCCCCGCCCCGGGGCGCCTTTGCTCTACCGCACCCCCGGCATTTCGGTCATACGCCTGGCCAAATAGGCCACTTGCGCCACTTTACAAGATGCTTTAGACATTACATGGCAGAATCATCTTATAAAAAGGCTGACAATGAACCACTTACAGCTTCCAGGCACTCCGCTGCGTGAGGTAGTCATTCTGGCGACTGATGGCGTCGTCGGCTCGACCCTGATGCAGGCCAAGGATTTCTTTTTCATGGCTAGCCTGCGGGATGGGCGACAGCGAGGACTTGGCCTCACCCCCGCTTTTCGTACCTCGATCATTGCAGTTGATAGCGATCCGGTCATCAGCTTCAGCCAGGACCGCATGCCTGTCGATGCGTCGCTGGAAGCGATGCATCCGCAACTGATTCTGCTGCCGGCCTTCTGGGGCGATTTCGACCAGATGCTTGAGCGCTATCCCAGTGTGGTGCCATGGCTGAAGGCGGAGTACGAGCGCGGCACCATTATCAGTGCAGAGGCGACAGGCGTGTTCTGGGTAGCCGCCGCAGGGCTTCTTGACGGCAAGGAGGCAACCACCTACTGGCGTTTCTTCGACGAGTTCAGCCGACGCTTCCCCAGGGTGGTATTGAACAGGGAAAAACACATTACCGATGCCGACAGGATCATCTGCGCTGCAGGCGTAACCTCTGCCTGTGACATGTACATACACCTGATCGAGCATTTTTGTGGCAGCCAGGTAGCGCAGGCGGTTGCCCGTGACACCTTGTACGAAATACAACGCAGCTACACGCCGGGCGTTTTAGGATTTGGCGGTCAAAAACTGCACCAGGACGTGGCCATACTGCAGATCCAGGGATGGCTGGAAGAGCACTTTTCTGAAAAGTTCCGATTTGAAGATGTAGCCAGTCAGCATGGCATGAGCATCCGCAACTTCATGCGACGCTTCCAGAGCGCTACCGGAGACAAACCGTTGCACTACCTGCAGCGTCTGCGCATCGAGACAGCTAAAAGTCTGCTCAGCACTACCAAGCGCAGTATCAAGACCATCAGCTACGATATTGGTTATGACGACGCCAGTTTTTTTGCCCGATTGTTCCGGCAACATACCGACCTGTCACCCAACCAGTACCGCAGGCAATTTCTACAAAAGCCGTTCTGAACCCAGGCGTCGGCAGAGCTTCAGGGCTTGTGCGGCCTAGAGAGGAATTCGTGGGACTGCATTTCGAGCAACCGACTAAGGGTGCGCTGGAATTCGAATTCCAGCCGCCCGCCAGTGTAAAGGTCCTTGAGCTCGACCTCCGCCGACAGGATCAACTTGACGTTACGATCATAGAATTCATCCACCAGATTGATAAACCGGCGGGCCATGTCTTCCTTCGCTGACCCCATTTGTTCGACATTCGCGATCAGTACCGCATGGAAGATCTTCGCCAGCTCGATATAGTCGTTTTGACTGCGCGGGCCGTCGCATAGCTCCCGGAACTCAAACCAGGCGACGTCCTCGCATACCCGCAAAGATTTGATCCCCCGGTTGACGACCGTCAGGACCTCCCCTTCCACCACGCCATCCATGTCAGGCACCAGACTTTCGAAACTGCGCCGCAAGCTACCTTCGGCCTGATCATCAAGCGGCCAGTGGTACAACTCCGCCTGTTCCAGTGCACGAAGGCGGTAGTCAACGCCGTTGTCCACATTGACCACATCCGTGTGACTGTTGATCAGAGCAATTGCGGGCAAGAAACGCGCCCGCTGCAAGCCATCCTTGTAGAGCCCGTCCGGGACGATATTGGAGGTCGCCACCAGCGTTACACCATTGTCAAAGAGCTCTTCCATCAGAGTGCCGAGAATCATCGCATCGGTAATGTCCGACACGAAGAACTCATCGAAACAGATTACCCTTGCCTCGTCAGCGAATTGCCGGGCAATCAGGGTCAGCGGATTCTTTTCCCCCTTGAGGCCATCGAGCTCATGGTGGACGCGTTGCATGAACCGGTGGAAATGTGTGCGCATTTTCTGCTTGAAGGGTAGCGCTTCGAAAAACGTATCCACCAGGTAGGTTTTGCCGCGGCCTACACCCCCCCAGAAATACAGGCCTTTGACCGGTTCAGGCTTTTTGCGCAGCAGCTTGTCCAGCAACCCACGCCGAGAGGTGCCGGCATTTACCAGATCGTCGTACAGACGCTGCAAATGGCGGACTGCATTCTCCTGGGCAGGGTCATGGAAAAAATCCGGACGCTGAAGGTCCGCCTTGTAGCGTGCAAGAGGCGTCATGCTGGATACCAGTGGGATACCGAGGGGGTCGATACTCTACCCGCCCCTCCTTCCGTTGGCAATTGCAGAGCCCTCAATCCAACTGGGCTTCAACCGCCTCCTTCAGCTCGACCAGCCGGCCGTGGAAAAAATGCCCGGTATCCGGGAAACGGACCATCTTTATCCCAGGCTTGCCTTCCAGAAGAGCAAAAACAGCGGCAGACGCTACCACTTCGTCGGCCTCGCCCATCATCACCGAGGCGGGTCCCGGCAACGGCATGAGGTCACCGAAGGGCAGCCGCTCGACCGATGGCCCCACCAGTACTAGTTGCCGAGGCCAGGTTTCCAGCCGGCAGGCGGCGGCTGCAGCGACGTAACCGCCGAACGAAAAGCCCATCAGCCATAGCGGCTCTGCACCCAGGTGGCCATGTGCCCAATCGATCACTGCCAGACAGTCATCGATCTCGCCCTGACCCGCAGCGTGTTCGCCACCGCTCTTGCCAACGCCACGAAAATTGAAGCGCACCGTACTGGCCCCTTGATCCCTGGCCGCCCGCATAAGCGTATGCACTACCTTGTTGTGCAAGGTTCCGCCGTGCAAGGGATGAGGGTGGCAGATCACCGCCACGGCAGTTGGATCGTCGCCGCGAGTGACTACCAATTCCAGCGGTCCTGCCGGACCTTCTATCAGAAGTCGTTCTTCAGCGTTGCGGCTCATACCGGATTCTCCGTGACTGTTGACTGACGACTTACGTCGCATGGCAGAACAAGACTAGCAAGTACTAGCCTTGTTTATGAAATGTCGTTACCGTAATGACATGCAGCGAAGCACGCATCCTCAGGATACGTATTGCCAGAACAGATCAACGAGGGACCCAAGGTGGAAGCAAACGAGAACCTCTGGATTGCAGTAGCCATTGCGCTGGCAGTGGGCATTGTAATTGGCGTCATTCTGGCTCGAGTAGCCAAACAGGTCGGTGGCAAGCATGTGACCGGCAGTCACGCTCAGATGGAAAGCCTGCAGTTGCGTTTCGAGGAATACCAGCAGGAGGTGGCGAGCCACTTCAATACAACCGCCAGTCTCGTCGCCAAGCTCAATCGCAGCCACCGTGAAGTGCAGGAACACCTGACGCATGGTGCGATAGAGCTAGCTCCTGACGACATGACCCGCCAACGTTTGCTGGCAGCGCTGGAACAGGATGATGATGAGCCGGTACGTAGCAGCTCCGGGCGCATCGAACCGGTTTTCGATAGCTTCGAACCGCCCCGCGACTATGCGCCAAAAATGGAGGACAGCCCTGGAACCCTGTCTGAGGAATACGGCGTCAAGCGCAAGCACTAACCTCCGCCTGGATAATCTCAATGCCGGCTTTCCCCGAGAACGCCTTTTTAAGCCACAACCCCAACGATCCCATGCATCTTGTCATCAAGGGTGATTGGACCCTTGAGCATTATGCGGAGCTGCGCCGCCTTACGTCCGGCCAGGGCGGCGCTCGAACGGCCTTTATGCGAGTCGACCTGACACGTCTGGGGAAACTGGATACTGCAGGCGGACAATTGCTGGCCGAACTGCTCGGCAGTGACCTGTTGGACGCGTCCGCAGAACAGCACAGCGATATGCCACAAGAGCGCCGCACCTTGCTGAGGCGTATTGCGCAGACCCTCAGCACGGAAGCCGAAACGCCTGCCGACAATCGAAGCGCCGTGGCGGATATGCTTGAAAGCGTTGGCCAGGGCACCATGATTTTCTGGGACCATCTTGTCTCGCTGCTTGGTTTCATCGGCGTCGTACTGGCGGGTATCGCGCGCAACCTGTTCAAACCAACCAACTGGCGGGTCACCGCGGTGGTGGCGCAACTGGAGCAGACCGCTCTCAATGCGGTGCCTATCGTGGCATTGCTGACCTTCATGGTCGGCGCGGTCATCGCCTTCCTGGGCGCCACGGTCCTGTCGGCATTCGGCGCCAGTATTTATACCGTTGATCTAATAGCCTTCTCCTTTCTCCGCGAATTCGCCGTGCTACTCACGGCTATCCTCATGGCGGGGCGTACGGCCAGCGCTTTCACCGCCCAGATCGGATCGATGAAGGCCAACGAAGAAATCGACGCCATCAGAACGCTCGGCCTGGATCCATTGGACATTCTGGTCTTGCCACGCGTCCTGGCCATGATGATCGCCATGCCGATCCTGACCTTTATCGCGATGCTCTCGGGCCTGTTTGGGGGCGCCGTGGTTTGCGCGCTGGCCCTCGATATTTCGCCTACGATGTTCATGAGCACGCTCCAGCAGAACGTGGAAATGCATCACTTTCTGCTGGGTCTGGCCAAAGCCCCCGTTTTCGCCTTTCTGATCGCCATTATCGGTTGCCTTGAAGGTTTCAAGGTCAGCGGCAGTGCCGAGTCAGTGGGTGAACACACCACCTCATCGGTCGTTCAGTCCATCTTTGTGGTTATCCTGGTGGATGCTCTGGCGGCACTGTTTTACATGCAGATGGGCTGGTGACAATGTCTAAAGCACAAGAGGAACCTCTGGTTCAGGTTCGCGGGCTGGTCAACCGTTTTGGCTCTCAAACCGTTCACGAGAACCTGGACCTGGACATTCGTCAAGGCGAAATCATGGGCGTGGTGGGGGGCTCTGGAACCGGAAAGTCGGTACTGCTGCGCTCGATAGTAGGCCTTCGACGTCCGACCGAGGGCAGCGTCAAAGTGTTTGGTCAGAATCTGCTGGACCTGAATGCGGCTGAGCGATCCAGAATCGAGCGACGCTTTGGCGTGCTGTTTCAAAAAGGTGCGCTGTTTTCCTCGCTCACGGTCACTGAAAATGTCGCGCTGCCCCTGGTGGAGCATGCCAACCTCAGCCGGGCTGACGCCCAGCATCTTGCTTGCATGAAGCTTGCCCTGGCCGGCCTACCTCCTGGCGCAGGAGACAAATATCCGTCGGAGTTGTCAGGCGGCATGGTGAAAAGAGCTGCCCTGGCCCGGGCACTGGCTCTGGATCCAGATATTCTGTTTCTGGACGAACCGACAGCGGGGCTGGACCCCATTGGCGCCGCAGCGTTTGACCAGCTGATCAAGACCCTGCGTGACGCGCTGGGCTTGAGTGTATTTCTGGTCACACATGATCTGGATACCCTGTACGCCATCTGCGATAGAATCGCCGTATTGTCTGACAAACGAGTGTTGGTCGCTGACACCCTGGAAAACGTGGCAGCCACCGACAATGTCTGGATTCAGGAATACTTCCATGGCCCGCGAGGCCGCGCTGCGGCAGCGGCCGCCGCCCATGATCCCCAGCCGGAGAGTGATTGATGGAAACCCGTGCTCATCACGTCCTGATTGGACTTTTCACCTTGCTCGCCGGAGCGGCTGCGATATTTTTCGCTGTCTGGCTGAGCAACGCCAGCTCAACCCAGGAATACAACCGCTACACGGTCGTCTTCAAGGAAGCAGTGACCGGTTTGTCCCGGGGCAGCGCCGTGCAGTACAGCGGCATTCGGGTGGGCGACATCACTGAACTGCGGCTCGATCCGGCAGATCCACGAAGGGTATTGGCCGAGATCCGCGTAGGCGCTGACGTGCCGATCAAGGAAGATACGCGGGCACGCCTGTCTTTCACTGGCATAACCGGAACGTCGGTAATCGAACTGAGTCATGGATCACCCAAAAGCGCCCTGCTCAAGTCGCCAGACAAGAGCAATCCGATCATTGTCGCCTCGCCCTCACCTATCGCAAGTCTTCTGGCGAATGGCGAAGATCTGATGACTAACATCAATCAACTGGTGGCCAGCGCCCGGCTGATCATTTCCGATGAGAACGCAGGCCGCATAGGCAATACCCTTGAATCCATCGAATTGGCAACTCAAACCATTGCGGCGCAAGGCGACGATGTGAAGGTATTGGTGGCTGAGCTGACTCGCGTAAGCCAGCAGGCTACGCAAACGCTGGAGCAGACTGGAAGTCTGATGGCTGATGCCAGCACGCTGGTGAACGACCAGGGTACCCGTACGCTGAACGGCGCAGAGGAGGCGCTATCCTCCATCGCCAGAACCAGCGCCGTGCTGGAGAGCATGCTGGTCGACAATAGCGAGGCTTTTGCCAACGGAATGCAAGGTCTCGGGCAACTGGAGCCCGCCATCAATGAGCTGCGAGGCAGTCTGTCCTCGCTGCGGAGCATCACGCGCAGGCTGGAAGACAACCCTACCCGGTTTCTGCTAGGCCGCGATTCGCTGGAGGAATTTGAACCTTGAATATTTCAACAGGCTTGATCCGCACCGCATTGCTCACTGCCGGCCTGGTCTGGTTGAGTGCCTGCACCATTCTTCCGGAAAGCGAGCCGCTCAAGGTTTACCAGTTTCCGTCGCCGATGATGCAAGCCGCACAGAATTCAGATGCCATGACTGTATCGTTGCGAGTCAACACTCCCCAGACCGGGTTCGCGCTGAACAGCGCACGAATGCTGGTCAACCCTGAGGGTAATGAGCTGAGCACCTACAAGGGAGCCCGCTGGGCTGACCCGTCGCCAGCACTGATGCGCGAGCACATCGCCAAGTCCTTTGCACTGCACGGTTCTATCGAAACCATTACTACCGACGAACATGCACTGCACGCGGACGTGCATTTGGGTAGCGATCTGCGGCGCTTCCAGGTGACCTATCAAGACGGGCAACCGCGGGCGGTGATAGAGCTGGACGCACGGCTGATTGATGCGAACACTCGGCGGGTGCTTGCACATCGAACCTTTCGTGTTGAACAGCCACTAGAAAATGAGCAAGTGCCCGGTGTGGTGGATGCCTTTGGCCAAGCCGCCGATCATCTGGCCGAGCAACTCGTCCCCTGGACCCTGAACAATCTGCGTCTGCACAGCCGCGCAATCAGTGAATAACAAGTATCCAGCCTGCCTTAGGCCGGCTGGATGTCAGCGCCTTATTCCCACTCGATCGTAGCCGGCGGCTTGCTGGAAATGTCGTAGGTAACCCGCGATACACCGCTGATCTCGTTGATGATCCGATTGGATACTGTCTCAAGGAACTCATAGGGCAGATGGGCCCAGCGGGCCGTCATGAAATCGATGGTTTCAACCGCACGTAACGCGATAACCCATTCGTAACGGCGGCCGTCTCCCACCACCCCAACCGATTTGACTGGCAGAAACACCGCAAAGGCCTGGCTGGTCTTGTGGTACAGATCCGCCCTGCGCAGCTCTTCTATGAAGATATGATCGGCGCGGCGCAGAATGTCAGCATATTCCTTGCGCACTTCTGCCAGTATGCGCACACCGAGGCCCGGACCTGGAAAGGGGTGACGGTAGACCATATCGTAGGGCAGGCCCAGTTCAAGGCCGATCTTGCGCACTTCGTCCTTGAACAGTTCACGCAACGGTTCGACCAGTTCGAAAGCCATGTCATCCGGCAATCCGCCAACATTATGATGGGATTTGATGACATGGGCCTTGCCGGTTTTGGCGCCGGCAGACTCGATCACGTCCGGATAGATGGTGCCCTGGGCCAGAAATCCGATGCCTTCTAGCTTGGTGGCTTCCTCATCGAACACCTCGATAAAGCTGCGACCAATGACCTTGCGCTTCTCCTCGGGATCCGTGACGCCCAGCAGCCGGGAGAGGAACATCTCCTCACGGTTGGCCCGAATCACCTTCACGCCCATGTTCTCGGCGAACATGGCCATTACCTGTTCACCTTCGTTCAAGCGCAACAGGCCGTTATCCACGAACACGCAGGTCAGCTGATCACCAATAGCCTGGTGCAGTAAAGCGGCCACCACCGAGGAGTCTACGCCGCCGGACAGGCCGAGCAGCACCTTGGCGTCGCCCACCTGGGCGCGTACGCTGGCGATAGCATCGTCAACGATATTGGAAGGGGTCCACAACGCCTCACAGCCGCACAATTCAAGCAGGAAGCGCGACATGATGCGCAGGCCCTGCTTGGTATGGGTGACTTCGGGGTGGAACTGCACACCGTAGAAATGCCGCGTCTCATCGCCCATCGCTGCGATCGGACAGCTCGGCGTGCTGGCAATGATATGAAAACCTTCCGGCAGGGTGATGACCTTGTCTCCATGGCTCATCCACACATCCAGGCTAAACACCCCTTCAGCGTCCATGTGATCTTCTATGCCCGCCAGAAATTCGCTCTTGCCGACGAGATCAACGCGAGCGTATCCGAACTCCTGCTTGTCAGAGCCCTGTACCTTTCCGCCCAGTTGCTCGGCCATGGTCTGCATGCCGTAACAGATTCCCAGAACCGGCACACCCAGCTCATAAACCACCTGCGGCGCCCGTGGCGAGCCCGCGTTCGGCACGGATTCTGGCCCGCCCGCCAGGATGATTCCCTTGGGAGCATAAGCGCGGATATCCGCCTCGCTCATGTCCCAGGCATGGATTTCACAGTAGACCCCGATCTCCCGAACACGCCGGGCGATCAGCTGAGTGTACTGGGAGCCGAAATCGAGAATCAGAATCCGGTGGGCATGAATATCTTGATGAGCCATGGGGCGCCTCGAAAAGGGAATGGAGCAAAGCAGACAGCAGGCAAGCGGCACGACTGCTGGTCGTGCCGCTCACGGTTTATCGCATGTGACCGGGATCAACCTGACCGGGATCAACCTACACGGTAGTTGGGCGCTTCCTTGGTAATTTGCACATCATGTACATGTGACTCGCTCATACCGGCACCAGTGATGCGCACAAACTCGGGCTTGGTGCGCATCTCAGTGATATCCGAACAGCCCGTATAGCCCATGGAAGCCCGCAAGCCACCCATCAACTGGTGAATGATCGCCGCCAGGGAGCCTTTGTAAGGCACCCGCCCTTCGATACCTTCCGGCACCAGCTTTTCCGCGCCGGCGCTGGAATCCTGAAAGTAACGGTCCGACGAGCCCTGGCTCTGCGCCATGGCTCCCATGGAACCCATGCCACGGTAAGCCTTGTAAGACCGACCCTGGAACAGCTCGACCTCGCCCGGGGCTTCTTCAGTGCCTGCGAACATGGAACCCATCATCACCACCGAGGCGCCGGCAACGATGGCCTTGGAGAGATCGCCCGAAAAGCGGATTCCACCGTCAGCAATCAGCGGCACGTCGGTGCCTTCAAGTGCGGACGCCACGTCGGCGATTGCCGAAATCTGCGGCACGCCAACACCGGCAACGATGCGTGTGGTACAGATCGATCCAGGACCGATACCGACTTTCACAGCGTCTGCGCCGGCTTCGACCAGCGCCTTGGCCGCCGCCGCGGTAGCGATATTACCGCCGACCACCTGGATTTGCGGATAGGTTTCCTTGACCCAGCGAACCCGGTCAATCACGCCTTTGGAATGGCCATGGGCAGTATCGACAATTACCACGTCGACGCCGGCAGCAACCAGCGCGGTTACGCGATCAGGCGTGTCCTGACCGGTGCCGACAGCAGCCCCGACCAACAGGCGACCCTGATCGTCCTTGGCGGCATTCGGATAGGCACGGGCTTTCTCGATATCCTTGACGGTCATCATGCCCTTGAGGTGAAAGGCATCATCCACAATAAGGACTTTTTCGATCCGGAAGCGATGCAACAAGTCACGCACTTCGGCGGCGCTGACCCCTTCCTTTACCGTAACCAGCTTTTCCTTGGGCGTCATGACCTCGCTAACCAGGGCGTTCATGCGCGTTTCAAAGCGCACGTCCCGTGCGGTCACAATGCCCACCAGGTCGCCTTTGGAAATAACCGGGACACCAGAGATATTATTCTGACGAGTCAATTCGACCAATTCGCCGACGGTAGCCGAGGCATCAATGGTGATCGGGTCCTTGACCACTCCGGACTCGAACTTTTTGACCTTGCGCACCTCAGCGGCCTGCTGGTCGATGGTCATGTTCTTGTGGATGATCCCCATGCCCCCTTCCTGAGCCATGGCAATAGCCAGACGGGCTTCGGTAACGGTGTCCATGGCAGCGGACAGCAACGGAATATTCAGCTCGATACGCCGGGTAAGCCGGGATTTGAGGCTGACATCCTTGGGCAGAACTTCGGAATAACCGGGCACCAACAGGACATCATCGAAGGTTAGAGCTTCTTGGCTTATTCGCAGCATAACGGGGGCTCCCGAGCGGGAAAATGGAAGCGCGTCATTATACCTATCGGCGCCCCCTCACTCAATTGGAATCACACCACCTGGCAAATTTATCCTGATTTCATCGCGGCCCCAACTCAAGCTACTATGCACCCATGAATGACGATGCCATATTCCAGCGCCTCAATACCGAACGCGAAGTCCTGACGGTCAGCCAGCTGAACGCCCGGGCGCGCAGCCTGCTGGAGGACGTATTCCCGCGTATATGGGTCGAGGGCGAGCTATCCAACCTGTCGCGCCCCTCCTCCGGCCATCTGTACTTCACGCTGAAGGACAGTAAGGCCCAGATACGCTGCGCCCTGTTCCGCCAGCATGCCAGCCGCATCCGCATGGACCTGCGCGATGGCTTGCTGGTGCGCGCCCGCGGTCGCGTGAGCCTTTATGAAGGGCGCGGTGATTACCAACTGATTCTGGACAGCCTTGAGCAGGCCGGCGACGGCGCGCTGCGTCAGGCGTTCGAAGCGCTAAAAACCAAGCTGCAGGCCGAAGGGCTGTTCGATACCGACGGCAAGCGCGCCCTGCCCAGCCACCCCCGGCGGATTGGCGTTATCACCTCGCCCAGCGGCGCTGCGGTGCGCGACATCATCAGCGTATTCGGCCGGCGTGCGCCTTTTATCGAACTGGTCATAGTGCCGACGCCGGTCCAGGGCCGGGATGCCGCGCCGCAGATCGTCCGCGCTTTGCAGCTGGCCGATCGGGCCGGACTCGATGCGTTGATTCTGGCTCGCGGCGGCGGCTCGCTGGAGGATCTCTGGCCGTTCAACGAAGAGATGGTCGCCCGCGCGCTAAAGGCCTGCGTAACGCCAACGGTGTGCGCGGTTGGCCATGAAACCGATGTATCGATCAGCGACTTTATCGCCGACGTGCGAGCCCCGACGCCGTCGGCAGCTGCTGAGTTGTTGAGCCCGGACCAGCAGGCGATGCTGCACCAGATCAATCGTGCCCATCGTCAGTTGCTGCAATGCATGAAAGCGCATCTGACCCGCGAACAGCTTTGCCTGAACAACCTGCGCAAGCGCCTGCGCCATCCCGGGGAGCGTCTGACTCAGCAGGCCCAGAAGCTTGACGATCTGGAGATGCGCCTGCGCCGCGCACAAAACCAGCGACAGATTCAGCTCGTCCAACGCTTCGAACGCTTGCAAAGCCGACTCCAGGCGCGTCATCCTGGCCAACGTCTGGGATTGCTGCGCCAGCGCATTGAGCATCTGGAGCTGCGCCTTCCGCGAGCCATCGACCGCACCCTGGAGCAATATCGACAACGGCTGCATGGTACCAGCCAAACCCTGCATCTGGTCAGTCCGCTGGCCACCCTCGGTCGCGGCTATAGTATTTTGCTCGACCAGCAAGGCCGCGTTCTGCGTAGTCGCAAAGAAGCCCTGCCGGGACAACGACTACAAGCTCGCCTCAGCGATGGACGCCTGGCCCTGAGGGTCGAGAGCGACTTCGACGAACCCCACACCCTCTCGCTACTCGACTGACCATGACCAAACTGATCACGCTGTGCCTGCTTGCCTGCCTGGCTTTACCCGCTTCGGCTGAAGGATTCATTTCGCGCCTGTTGCACAAACCCGTTCCCGGCGGTGTTGCCGTTATTGCCCTACCAGAGCAAGCCACAGCGCCCCGGACCCACTACCAGGAAGCCCCGTTGCTGGTGATTCGCGAAGAGGGTGAGCGCTGGATCGCCATAGCGGGTATTGCGCTTACTGCCGAACCGGGCACGCATCGAATCACGCTGGATGACGGTCAGCAACTGCCCTTTACCGTGACCAGCAAGACCTATATTGCCCAGCATATAACCTTGAAAAACCAGCAGCAGGTTACGCCTGATGCAGCCAGGCAAAAGCGCATCCAGCGGGAGCTGGCGGAACAGATCGAGGCGTATCAGACCTTCAGTCCACGCCAGCCAAGCAACTTGCTGTTTGACAAGCCGGTCAACGGACGTCTTTCCAGTGCCTTTGGCCTGCGGCGATTTTTCAATGGCCAGGAACGCAACCCGCATTCCGGCCTGGACTTCGCCGTACCGCTTGGCACGCCTATCAAGGCACCGGCAGCGGGCAGGGTGATTTTGGTGGGCAACTATTTCTTCAATGGCAGGACCGTTTTTGTCGACCATGGGCAAGGCTTGATCAGCATGTTTTGCCATCTGTCGGCGGTCGATGTGACGGTTGGCGAAGAACTGGCCCGCGGCGCGGTACTGGGCAAGGTCGGCGCGACCGGCAGGGCTACCGGGCCTCACCTGCACTGGAACGTGAGCTTGAATAACACACGAGTGGATCCGGCAATCTTCATCGGCGCCTTCATGCCCTGAATTCCGCCAGCTTGTTTGCCCTCGCGGTGGTAGCAGAAATCACCCAGACGCCCCCTATCCTATCGTTATTATTTCCAATAACCGTAATTTTTTAGCTTTTCCTGCTGATTTTTCTTCCACCGTTGCAACCAAATCCTATTCACCTTAACGTTTACAGCAATTACGACCACAATCCGTACAGCGCTGCGTTCACCAGACGCCGAGCACATCAGGACAATACACCCATGAGCATGCTTAAAGATCCGTCAGTAAAGTACCGTCCTTTCCAACCGGTCACTATTCCGGACCGTCAATGGCCGAGCCGTACTCTCACCGAGGTACCCGTCTGGTGCAGCTCCGACTTGCGGGACGGAAACCAGTCGCTGATAGAGCCGATGGATCCAGAGAAGAAACTCAAGTTTTTCCAGACCCTGGTGAACGTAGGCGTCAAGCAGATCGAAGTAGCCTTCCCCTCGGCTTCGCAGATGGATTTCGATTTTGTGCGTACGTTGATTGAGAACGGGCATATCCCAGACGATGTGACCATTCAGGTTCTGACCCAGGCCCGCCCTGATCTGATCGCGCGCTCCTTCGAATCACTGCGCGGTGCCAAGCGGGCGATCATGCATGTCTACAACGCTACGGCGCCCAGCTTCCGGCGTATCGTATTCAACCAGGACAAGCAGGGCGTGATCGACATTGCGGTGAATGCCGCCACCTTGATCAGGGAACTTGCTGCCAAGCAGCCGGACACCCAATGGACCTTTCAGTATTCGCCGGAGATTTTCACCTCCACGGAGCTGGAGTTCGCCGTCGAAGTCTGTGACGCGGTACTGGATATCTGGCAGCCTACACCTGACAACAAGGCGATTCTGAATTTGCCAGCGACGGTTGAAGTGGCGACGCCCAATCACTATGCAGATCAGATTGAATGGTTCTGCCGCCACGTCAGCCGGCGCGATAGCGTATTGATCAGCCTGCACACCCATAACGACCGCGGCACGGGCGTAGCGGCGACAGAGCTGGGATTGCTGGCGGGCGCCGACCGGGTCGAGGGCTGCCTGTTCGGCAATGGCGAGCGCACCGGCAATGTCGATCTGGTGACCCTGGCCCTCAACCTCTACACGCAGGGCATCCATCCCCAACTCGACTTTTCCGATATCGATGCGGTGCGCAAAGTCGTGGAACAATGCAATCAGTTGCCCGTGCACCCTCGTCATCCCTATGTCGGTGATCTGGTGCACACAGCGTTTTCCGGCTCGCATCAGGACGCCATTCGCAAGGGTTTCAGCCAGCAAAAGCCGGACAGCCTGTGGGAAGTGCCTTATCTGCCCATCGATCCCGCAGATATTGGTCGCAGTTACGAAGCGGTCATTCGGGTCAATAGCCAGTCAGGTAAGGGTGGCATCACCTACCTGCTTGAGCAGGAATACGGCATCAGCCTGCCACGACGCATGCAGATTGAGTTCAGCCAGGTGGTTCAGGGGGAAACGGATAGACTCGGCCTGGAAATGAGCGCAAGGCAAATCCATTCCTTGCTTGATCGGGAATATCTGCAGGCGAGCAGCCCCTACGCACTGATCCGTCACCGTCTACAGGAAGAAAACGGCACCAGCGCGGTGGACATAGAAGTGCTGAACAATGGCGAGACTCAGCACTGGCGAGGTCTGGGCAAAGGGCCGCTGGAAGCGCTGGTTGCTGGATTGCCAGATGCCGTGGAAATCATGGATTACCATGAACATGCCATTGGCTCGGGCACCAACGCCAAAGCGGCAGCCTATGTCGAGATCCGCCTGAATGATGGCCAACCACTGCATGGCGTCGGGATAGACGAGAACCTGACTACTGCAAGCTTCCGCGCACTGTTCAGCGCCTTGAACCGCGCCCTGCGGAAAACCCGCGCCCAGGCCGCGTAAACAAGCGAGGAAGTACCTGGCCGCATGGTTAGCGCGGCCAGAATCTCAGCGTTTGTCTTTGCGTTTCTTCTCGGCTTTTTTGTGATGGCTCATCAAGCGCCGCTTCTTGTTGACCTGACGGTCACTCAAGGCGTTCTTCCGATCTGCAAAGGGGTTGTCGCCGCCCTTGTACTCGACTCGAATAGGAGTACCTGACAGCTTCAGTACTTTTCTGAAGGTGTTTTCCAGGTAGCGGGTATAAGACCTGGGCACCGCATCGACCTGATTGCCATGGACCACAATGATCGGCGGGTTGGAGCCACCAAGATGCGCATAGCGCAGCTTGATACGTCGGCCATTGACCAATGGCGGCTGGTGTTCCGCTACGGCTGCTTCCAGAATTTCAGTCATACGTTTGGTGGGGACTTTGGTCATGGCGCTTTCGAACGCCTGGTCTACCGACTTGTAGAGCAGACCAACACCGCTACCATGCAGCGCCGAGATAAAATGCAGGTCGGCGAACTGGGTAAAAATCAACCGCCTTTGCAGCTCGATCTTAACGAAATCCTTTTCGCTCTCGTCCATTCCGTCCCACTTGTTGACCGCAACCACCAGCGCGCGGCCAGCCTCGAGGACAAATCCCAGCAGATGCAAATCCTGATCGACGATACCCTCGCGGGCATCCACCACGAAAATAACCACGTTGGCGTCTTCGATCGCCTGCAGGGCCTTGATGACAGAGAACTTCTCGACCGCCTCGAACACCTTGCCGCGTTTGCGCACTCCCGCCGTGTCGATCAAGGTGTAAGGCTTGTCATGTCGCTCGTAGGGGATATAGATGGTGTCGCGGGTGGTTCCAGCCTGATCGAATACGACCACGCGGTCTTCACCAAGCATGCGGTTGACCAGCGTCGACTTGCCCACATTGGGGCGGCCGATGACGGCAATCTTGGTACCGATTGCCTTGACGATCTTGGGCGCGATCGGATTGCCGTCTGCGTCGACCTCAACCCGCGCCACGCCCTCTTCGCCCAATACCGCTTCCAGCATGGGATTGATGTTGCGCCCATGGGCGGCAGCAATGGGAATAGGCGCGCCGAGGCCCAGAGAAGAAAACTCGCCCAAAATGGAATCCTGCTGCGCGCCATCCAGCTTGTTGGCAATCAGGAAGGTGTGCTTGTGGCGTTTCCTCAGATGCGCTGCGATCATCTCATCGGCTGCGGTGCGGCCTGTCTGCGCATCGACCAGGAACAACACGGCGTCGGCTTCTTCAATGGCCTGGAGCGACTGACCAGCCATGATGGTATCGATGCCCTGTTCATCACCGCTAATGCCGCCAGTATCAACCACGATATAAGTTTTGCCCTGCCAGAGCGCCTCGCCGTACTGGCGATCGCGGGTCAACCCGGCCACGTCGGCAACAATGGCATCACGACTTTTGGTCAGACGGTTGAACAATGTGGATTTGCCCACGTTGGGGCGGCCCACCAGGGCAATTACAGGAACCATGATCACTCCGCGCACGCCTGGCGTGCCAGCAAAACAAAACGGCCGCTGCCCCTTATTGGGCAGCGGCCGGGAAAGTATAACCTTTTTCGGGTTATTTCAGTTTGAGCGCAACCAGGTCGCCACTGTTACCGAATACATACAAGGTGTCGCCCAAAGCAATCGGTGGGACCCGAATGCCCTTGCCGTCGACCTTGATGCGGCCAACCAGGCGACCATCTGTCTGGGCCAGCAGATGCACGTACCCTTCGAAGTCGGCAACCGCGACATAACTACTGAAAGCTACGGGAGCGGTCAGCCGACGACGTTGCAGACTTTCATTGCGCCACAATGAAGCAGGTCGGTTCTGGTCGAACGCCTCAACCGTACCGTCAGCATGACTCAGGTAGATGCTACCGAAGCCGGCAGCCGGGCCGCCATGACTTGAGGCCGGAACCTGCCAGCGAGTGCTGCCGGAACCTGCATCGAGGGCTACCAGATTACCCTGGAAAGCCGCCACATAAAGCGACTGGTCAACCAAAAGCATTTGGCCGTCGATATCGACCATACGCTCCAGTTCGGACCGCCCCTGGGGCTGCGCGACACGCTCCTCCCAGATCAGGGACCCGGAGTCCGCTGCCAGTGATATGACGCGTCCACTCGCCAGACCGGCGAAAACCTGACGCAGATTCACTATCGGCGTACTGTGCCCTCGCACAGTAAGGACCGGCAAGCTGGCTTCATATATCCACCGCCGCTCGCCCGTACCGATATCCAGGGCAACCAGGTTATCGTCCTGAGTCTGTATCACGACCACATCGCCATTGGTCTGCGGGGGCGCCAGCACTTCACTGGACACCTTGGCGCGCCACAGTTCTTCCCCATCATTTTCGTCGAGAACGATCACTTCACCGTCCAGGGTACCCACCATGACGCGACCACCACCGGCGCCCACTGCCCCGGACGTTCGTTCCTTCAGGCGGCTTTCCCAGATCACCGAGCCGTCGTCACGGTCCATGGCAACAACCCGACCCTTGGCGTCAGCGGCGTACAAGGTCAGGCCATCCAGTGTTGGCACCAAGGTGTTGTAGAGCTTACCCTGACCGACGCCGATATTTCTTTTCCAGCTACGTTCAAATTCCACCTCAGCGGTGAAATCTTCCAGCTCTGCGGGCGGTAGCTCTTTCTCACTGGAGCTGCCACAACCTGCAATAAGCAGGGCTGCAACACTCACAGCAAAATATCGGGACATCAGCTTCACTAGGCTTCCTCCGCCAGATCATCAAGTTTCAACTGCAGTTGCGGGCGCGCGCGGGGATCTTCAATTGCCTCAAGGGCTGACCGATATGCTTCACGGGCCTCTTCCTCGCGACCCAACCCCAGCAGCAGATCGCCGCGTATTTCTTCACGACCGGCAAGCAACTGGCCGGTCACTTCCGTAGTGAACAGTTCAAGCGCCTCTTCGGCCCGCTCCTGCTGAGCAAGAACTCTCGCCAGACGCTGACGGGCTACTTCACCCAGCGCAGCATCCGCACTGTTGGCTACTTCGTTAAGGAGCTTTTCAGCGCCCGCAAAGTCCTCGGCTTCAACCGCAAGCTTGGCTTGCATCAACGCAGCGAACTGAGCGTATTGCGTGCCGGGATAGTCCGAACGCAGCTGCTCTGCAAGCTCGGCTGCCTGCGTACGTGATTCGACAGTCTCATTACTGAGTACAGCCTCGAGCATCGTCTGATAAAGCGCCGAGGCGTTTGCCGCCTGAGTTTGTTTGTAATCAGTCCAGGCGTTCCACCCAAATACGCCTGCCAGCGCCAATACCGCACCGGTGAGCAACGGCACGCCGTGCCTGCGCCACAATTCCTTGATCCGCTCTACTTGTTCTTCTTCTGTCTGGTAACTCACCCTACACTCCTTCCCGAGTCAAAAGCGCTGCAACTGCTTACAACAATTGTTTTAGACGCCCTGGCAATGCCTGCCATGGGATATTTTCCTGCTCAGTCCGGTCACGCAACGGTTTCAGACCGATCTGCTGAGCGGCCGCTTCGTCTTCGCCAAGTATCAGAGCATACAGCGCACCGGATTTATCGGCCTTTTTGAACTGGCTCTTGAAACTGCCGCCGCCACAATGCACCACAAGCCGCACGCCAGGCAAGGCATCACGTAACTGCTCAGCCAGTTGGAAGCCCGCACTCACTGCCGCGTCACCCAGCATCACCAGATACAGGTCTACCTGCCTGGCCAACTCTGCAGGCACCTTCCCCAGCGTCTCGATCAGCAGCAGCAATCTTTCCATTCCCATGGCGAAGCCTACCGCTGGCGCAGGTTTGCCGCCCATCTGCTCAACCAGTATGTCGTACCGCCCACCGGCACACACCGTACCCTGGGCCCCGAGTTTATCGGTAACCCATTCGAATACCGTAAGACCGTAATAATCCAGACCTCTGACCAGGCGGGGGTTGATGATGTAGGGCACACCCGCTGCGTCAAGCAAGGCGCGGAGGCCAGCAAAATGCTCGCGCGCTTCGTCGCTCAGAAAATCCGCCAGTGCAGGAGCCTCGACCAGCAGCGCCTGGGTATCAGCGTTCTTGCTATCAAGCACGCGCAGGGGATTGCTCTCCAGGCGGCGCTGGCTATCTTCATCAAGCTGATCGAAGCGGGCACGAAGATAATCCACCAGCGCTTCGCGATAGCGCGCCCGGTCTGCGGAGCTTCCCAAACTGTTGAGCTCCAACGTGACCGCTTCGGCAAGACCCAGCTTTTGCCACAGCCGCCAGCTCAGGATAATCAGCTCGGCATCAATATCAGGCCCAGCCAGATTGAAGGCTTCAACGCCAATCTGATGGAACTGTCTGTAACGTCCCTTCTGCGGCCGCTCGTGACGAAACATGGGACCGGTGTACCAAACCTTGTGACTGACCCCGCCACCGAGCAGCCCGTGCTCGAGCATCGCCCGTACGCAACCGGCAGTACCTTCCGGCCGCAGCGTCAGGGAATCGCCGTTGCGGTCGGCGAAGGTATACATTTCCTTTTCAACAATATCCGTGACTTCGCCGATGGATCGTTTGAACAGTTCGGTCGACTCGACAATCGGCAACCGGATCTGCTGGTAGCCATAACCACCCAGCAGGTCCGCTACGGTTTTTTCGAGGTACTGCCAGAGTGCGCTGTCGACGGGCAAGATGTCGTTCATGCCGCGTATGGCTTGCAGGGTCTTCAAAGCTTTCTATCCTTTATCAGCCGCGTACGATGGTGTTGGCATCCAGCGCTTGTTTCGCGGCAATCTTGTCCCGAATCATTTGCTCCAGACGGTCGACCAGCCCTGCGTTGTCGACCTTCTGGTTGGGCGCACCATCAACGTAAATAAGGTTGTTGGGGGAACCGCCGGCCAAACCGATATCGGCTTCCCGCGCCTCTCCAGGGCCATTGACCACGCAACCTATCACCGCGACGTCCAAGGGCACCAGGACATCATCCAGTCTCGCCTCGAGCTCGTTCATGGTTTTCACCACATCGAAGTTCTGGCGCGAGCAGCTTGGGCAGGCGATGAAATTGATGCCTCGCGAACGCAAACGCAGGGACTTCAAAATATCGAAGCCCACCTTGATTTCCTGCAGCGGATCGGCGGCGAGGGAAATACGAATGGTGTCGCCGATACCTTCGGCCAGCAGCATGCCAAGGCCAACCGAGGATTTCACGGTACCCGAGCGCAGCCCACCCGCTTCGGTGATTCCGAGATGCAAAGGCTGGACAATCTGCTCGGCGAGCAATCGATAGGCACCTACGGCCATAAACACGTCCGATGCCTTGACGCTTACCTTGAAATCCTGGAAGTCCAGCTTGTCGAGGAAATCGACATGACGCAAAGCGGATTCCACCAGCGCTGCGGGCGTTGGCTCTCCATACTTCTTCTGCAGATCCTTCTCCAGCGAACCCGCGTTTACGCCAATGCGAATAGGAATACCATTGTGCCGGGCGGCATCCACTACCGCTCGCACGCGATCCTCACGTCCAATATTACCTGGATTGATGCGCAGGCAATCGACTCCCAGATCAGCCACACGCAAGGCAATTTTGTAGTCGAAATGAATATCCGCCACCAGAGCAATGCCGACCTGCTTGCGAATCTCGCCGAACGCCTCGGCAGCCTCCATGCTCGGTACAGAAACACGCACGATGTCGGCCCCGACGGCTTCCAGCCTGCGGATCTGGTCCACGGTGGCGGCCACGTCGCAGGTCTCGGTGTTGGTCATACTCTGAACGGAGATGGGGGCATCGCCCCCGACCAGCACTGAACCAACTCGGATCTGGCGCGACACCCGGCGTTTGATTGGAGACTCCTGATGCATCTGATTAACCTTCCTGCTGCCCAAGCCTTAGCCGGACAACTCCAGAGTTTCTATTAGAAGGTACCGCGACCTCGCCGCCACGATATTCCAGGCTGGCCACCGCTTCAATCGCGCCTATGATCAGCTGCAATGGGCCATCCTGGCTGATGTTCAGAGACTGTCCAGCCTGCATCAACGCACTGTGCAGTACGCGGCCTTCGGCCGTGCTGACCTGGACCCAGCAACTGTCCTTGAACGTCATTGACAGCCCGTCAACAGTCGCTGCCGGGGCAGTACTCTCTGAGGGCTCGCTCGGCGCTGCCACCCTCGCGACGTCGTCAGCAGCCGACGCCATGGCCTCGGCTGATTGAGGCACCGGCGTGCCGTCCCCTGCCAACGACACAGCTTCGGTGGCATCGGGCTCGCTCTGGACCGCTTTCAGCCTTTCTATTTCTGCGCCCGAATAATCCACTAGCGAGGGGGTAGCCTCTTCGCCCAGTTGCATGTCTGCCAGACGCAATCCAGGCAGCGGAACGGGTAGCGGCAGGGAATCGATCTGCACCTCTTCCAGTAGCGCTTCTCCGTTACGTACAACCGGTTCCGGAATCACCATGCGGTTATCGTTCCACCACCAGAGAGCTGAGGCGAAAACCGCTGCCAGAACCGCCGCAGTACTCGCCCGTAGCCATATATGACCACTCCTACTCTGGGCATACGGCGCAATCTGACTGATGCCGTGCACCGGCCGCTCGCGCACTTCGATGCCCATCTGCCGATCGTAATCGATCACCAGCCGGCTGGCGTCAAGCTTGAGAAGTCGCGCATAGGCACGAATGTAGCCTCGCCCGAAGGTATCGCCAGGCAACCGATCGAACTGCCCGGATTCAATGAATCCCAGAGTCTTGAGCGACAGTCTCAAGCTGGTCGCTACGTCAGTTTCACTCAATCCCTGAGTCAATCGGGCCTCGCGAAGAACCGCGCCCGGATTGGATACATGCAGCGCATCCTGGTTGCCTGCGGGATCAAACGGTGTTGAGCTCATGATGACTCCGACGCGCTGAGCGCCTTGGCCTCGGGGCTTGCGGGATAAAGACGACGCAGCTGCAACGCATAGCTGGCTGCACTGTTGTGGTCCTCGAAACGACGAGCCAGTTGCACTCCCAGCCACAGGCTGGATGCATTCTGGCCAGAAATCTGGGCAAAGCGGCGATAATAATTCCACGCCGGGACGTAATTCTGTGAAGCAAATTCGATACGGGCCAATTCAAGCATGGCCAGCGGTTGCCGGCTGTTGAGCCGAAGAGCGCGTTCAAAGCTGGCTTTCGCCTGTTCTGGATTGGCCATGCGGCTGTGGGTCAACCCTAGATTTTCAAACACGCGAGACCGTTCGCTATACATCGTGTCTTCGGCGGCCCTCTGGAAGTTCTCGAGCGCTTCGGGGTAGCGATCCAGCGCAAGCAGAAAAGCGCCATAATTATTAAGTATGCGCGCACTGTCAGGCGCTATGGACAAAGCCGAACGGAAATGCTTTTCCGCAGAAGGGTACTCTCCTTCGCTCTGATAGACCAATGCCAGGGCGGTATGGGCTGCGGAGGATTTAGGATCAAGTTGCAGAGCCTCGCTTAACGGGGCCTTTGCGCGGTCCGTTTCACCCTGCTGGAGATAGCCCAGCCCGAGCTGAATATAGGAGTCACGAGCCGCGTTGGGATCAGTAGCCCGACGCGGTTTGTCGACCGTCGTCATGCAGCCGGTCAGCGCCAGATTCAGGATCAGTAGAGCGAATATCGTTTTGATCGTCATAATCGTTGCCTCGGCTCAATGGTTACCTGACTGCAACGTGCGGCGAATCCGCCTGCTCGTCTGCCGCCAATTGGCGAACGGCAATATAACGCTCACTTCGACGGGTACGATCCGCCACCTGACCGACCAACTGGCCACAGGCTGCGTCGATATCTTCACCACGCGTGGTACGCACAGTCACGTTGTATCCAGCCTTGTGCAATATGTCTTGAAACTGACGTATTGCGCTGGCGCTGGGCCGCTCATACCCAGAATGCGGAAAGGGATTGAACGGAATGAGATTGATCTTGCACGGTGTCTTTCTGAGCAATTCGATCATCTGTTCAGCATGTGTCGGCTGATCATTGACATCCTTGAGCATGGTGTATTCCACAGTCAGGACGCGCTTTTCTCCCAGGCGAGACATGTAGGCGTTGCAGGCTTCCAGCAACACACTTAGCGGATACTTCTTGTTGATCGGTACCAGTTGGTTGCGCAGCTCGTCATTCGGGGCGTGCAGCGACAGCGCCAGCGCCACATCCGTCACCTCGGCGAGCTTGTAGATCATTGGCACTACGCCAGACGTAGACAGGGTGACCTTACGCTTGGAAATACCGTATCCCAGATCGTCCATCATCAGGTTCATGGCGTCTACGACATTGTCAAAATTGAGCAATGGCTCACCCATGCCCATCATCACAACATTGGTGATGGCGCGGTCCATCTTGGCCGGAATGGTGCCGAAGGATTTGTTGGCAAGCCATACCTGACCGATTATCTCGGCGACTGTCAGATCACTGTTGAAACCCTGCTTGCCTGTCGAACAGAAACTGCAATCCAGGGCGCAGCCCGCCTGGGACGACACGCACAGCGTCCCGCGGCCGCTCTGTGGTATATACACCGTTTCTACACAGCTACCGGACGCCACCCGCACCACCCATTTGCGGGTACCATCCTTGGAAATATCTTCGCTTACCACCTCCGGAGCGCGAATTTCTGCCCGCAATTTGAGCTTCTCACGCAACGCCTTGCTGACATTGGTCATGTCATCGAAATTGTCGACACCAAAATGATGTATCCACTTCATTATCTGACCGGCACGGAAACGCTTTTCCCCGAGTTCATCGAAGAAGGCTTCCATTTTCGGCTGGGTCAAACCCAGCAGATTGATCTTGCCGGTAGCATTGGTCATGGCAGTCACATCACTTTGGTTATCGGAAACTATCAGCTGGCGCGTGCGCACAGCTCGGTTTCAGCGAAGAAATAACCGATTTCGCGGGCGGCAGACGTGGTGGAGTCGGAACCGTGTACGGCATTGGCGTCGATCGACTCGGCGAAATCGGCGCGGATGGTGCCCGCCTCAGCTTCCTTCGGGTTGGTAGCGCCCATCAACTCGCGGTTCTTCAGCACGGCACCTTCACCTTCGAGCACCTGAACGACAACTGGTCCAGAGATCATGAAGCTCACCAGGTGCTTGAAGAAGGGACGCTCCTTGTGCTCGGCGTAAAAACCTTCAGCGTCGGCCTGGGACAGCTGCACCATTTTCGCCGCAACGACGCGCAGACCAGCCTGCTCGAAACGGCTCAGGATCTGGCCAACAACATTCTTGGCAACGGCATCGGGCTTGATAATAGACAGGGTGCGTTCAACGGCCATAAAACTCTCCAGACATGAATTGTTAAAAGTGAAATTATAAAGGATCGTTAACCCGCGGATTATACGCAGGTTGACAACAAATGAGTAACAACAGCGGAAATAGTCTTGTTAACGAACACTACCGTGTCTGACGCAGACGCGTCACCACCTCGCAAAGCACTTTCGCCGCGCGGCGCACTTCGTCCTCGGTAGTAAATCGTCCAAGTGACAGGCGTATCGAGCTGTGGGCGAGGACGTCGGTCAGGCCGATGCCCTTGAGTACATAGGATGGCTCGACCGCAGCGGAGGTACAGGCAGAGCCTGTGGATAGGGCAAGATCCTTCAGGGAAAGAAGCAACAGCTCCCCGTCCACCGCATCGAATGCGAGATTCAGATTATGCGGTATGCGATTTTCCGCACTGCCATTGAGCGACACACCAGACAAGCCGCTTATCCCCTGCAGGAACAGCTCTCGGAGATTGCTGATTCGAGCCCCCTCACCAGCCATTTCACGTCCAGCCAGTGCCAGCGCCTCACCCATTCCGACTATCTGGTGAGTCGGCAGTGTTCCTGAACGCATGCCTCGCTCATGTCCGCCGCCATGGATAAGCGCTTCCAGGCGAACATCCAGACCGCGCCGAACAAACAGCGCACCGATGCCCTTGGGGCCATAGGTCTTGTGCGCGCTGAAGGACATGAAGTCCACGGGCAAGTCCGTGAGATTAACGGGCAGCTTGCCAGTGGACTGGGCCGCATCAACATGGAACAGCACCCCGCGTTCGTGCGCCACTCGCCCCAGACTCGTTATATCGTTTACCGTGCCGATCTCGTTATTGACGTGCATCAAGCTGACCAGCACCGTGTCGTCCCGAATGGCAGCTTGAAGCCCCTGGGGGCAAATCACGCCTTCTGCGCCAGGGTTCAAATAAGTCACTTCGAAACCCTCTCGCTCCAGTTGCCGGCAGCTGTCCAGCACCGCCTTGTGCTCAATGCGCGAGGTGATCAGGTGCCGGCCTTTTCCATGCAACGCATGGGCGACGCCCTTGATTGCCAGGTTGTTGGATTCCGTCGCCCCGGAGGTCCAGATGATCTCGCGCGGATCGGCGCCCACCAGATCGGCCACTTGACGTCGCCCTAGCTCAACAGCCTCCTCGGCCTTCCAGCCGTAGACGTGCGAACGTGAAGCCGGATTGGCGAAATTGCCGTCCATGGTCAGGCAAGCGACCATCTTCTCCGCGACCCTTGGGTCCACCGGCGTAGTCGCTGCGTAATCAAGATAGATCGGCATGTTCATAAGCACCTCAGCGTCTTGCTCCGGCATCATCTATAGACGGCCGAACCTCACCAACGGCGCCGTCCATGTTGCCCTTGAGTGCCTCGAAATCATGATCATCCAACACCGGAAAATCCTTGGAGCAATAGTCGCTGCCCAGCTCGCTCAAAGCGCCACACATCCCTTCGAGCCGCTTGTCCACCGCGTGCATATGGTCAAGCATCTGGCCGATGGCGCGGGCGACAGGATCAGGCATATCCGTTGTAACCCCATAGGCGTCGAAACCAAGCTTTTCGGCCATTGCCTGTCGTTTGGCGCATTGTGCATCGGCGCTATCCAGCGGCTCCTTCAGGATAATCCGGCCGGGGATGCCGACTGCGGTGGCGCCAGCCGGAACAGCCTTGGTGACGACCGCATTGGAGCCGATCTTCGCCCCTGCACCAACCGTGAACGGCCCTAGCACCTTGGCACCCGCTCCGACAACCACGCCGTCTTCCAGCGTCGGGTGACGCTTACCCTTGTTCCAGCTGGTTCCACCCAGGGTGACACCCTGATAAAGCGTGACGTCATTGCCAATGTCGGCGGTCTCGCCAATCACCACGCCCATGCCATGGTCAATGAAAAAGCGCCGCCCCAGCTTCGCGCCGGGGTGTATCTCGATGCCCGTCGCCCAACGTGCAAAATTTGAAATAATGCGCGCAACCAGGCGGGCTTCTCGTATCCAGAGCGCATGAGCCACGCGGTGCAGCCATATCGCGTGCAGCCCCGGATAGCAGAACAGCACCTCAAGCGTATTACGGGCAGCTGGGTCGCGATGAAATACGCTGGCGACATCTTCCTTCATGCGTTTAAACATTTAACGTCTCCGCTCACCGGTCGCCTGCACGCCGATGGCTTTCTGGGTTTCAGTCAGGATACCGCGCAGTATATTCATCTCCACCTGATTTATTCTGACGCGGCCATACAACCGCCGTAATCTGGGCATCAATTGCCGGGGTTTCTCCGGGTCCAGAAAGCCGATTTCAACCAGCACCTGCTGCAGATGTTCATAGTACCGCTCCAACTCCTGCGCAGTAGCGGGTATCTCATTCTGCCGGTTGGTCGTTTCCAGCTTGTGCATCTTGGTCGGCTGCCCCTGACGTTGCAGACTCAACATGCGTAGCTCATAGGCCACCACCTGTACGGCTGCCGCCAGATTGAGCGAGCTGAACTCCGGGTTCGACGGTATGTGCACATGGAATTGACAGCGCTGCAACTCATCGCTGGTCAGGCCAGAATCCTCACGCCCGAAAACCAGCGCAATCTGCGCCGAGTCGTCGTCGCCGAGCTGGTCCATGACCTTTTCCGCAGCCTCCCGCGGGTCAACCACCGGCCAGGGTATGCGGCGGTCTCGGGCACTGGTGCCCATCACCAGCACGCAATCGGCGATCGCCTCCTCCAAGGTCGCAACGACGTGCGCCTGCTCCAGCACATCGTCTGCACCCGACGCACGGGCAACCGCATTGGGGTCCGGGTAACGTTCTGGGTCGACCAGTACCAGTTGCGTCAGCCCCATGTTCTTCATGGCCCGCGCGGCACCGCCGATATTGCCGGGATGACTGGTATTCACCAATACCACTCGAACTCTATCCAACACAGGAAACTCCCGAAACCGATTTTGCGAAACGAACCGTGCATCTTACAAAAGCCTGAAGGCAATGGCCATGGCGCATTCATGTTGAGCTGCTTATCTGCTACAATTTCCGGCTTTTCTAGTTCCTTATACAGAGATACCCGTATGCAGCCCATGTTGAACATCGCCCTGCGCGCCGCGCGCAGTGCTGGAGAACAGATATACCGCTCCATAGAACGTCTCGATGTTCTTACCGTCAACGAAAAAGAGGCGCACGATTACGTCACTGAAGTTGACCGGGCTGCAGAACAAACCATCATTTACCATCTGCGCAAGACTTTCCCCGATCACGGCATTCATGCTGAAGAATCCGGATTTCAACCGGGTCGCGGCGAAGGTGCCGATATCGTCTGGATCATTGATCCGCTGGATGGCACTACCAACTTCGTTCGTGGCGTGCCGCACTTTGCAGTGAGCATTGCCTGTCGTATCAAAGGGCGTATCGAGCACGCGGTAGTACTGGACCCGGTTCGTCAGGAAGAGTTCACCGCCAGCCGTGGCCGGGGCGCCGCTCTGAACGGCAAGCGTTTGCGCGTCAGCGCGCGCAAAAGCCTCGAAGGCGCCTTGCTGGGCACCGGCTTTCCGTTCCGGGAAAACCAGATGGACTCGCTTGACAACTATATGGGCATGTTTCGCAGCCTGGTCGGACAAACTGCAGGGATACGCCGTGCCGGAGCGGCCAGCCTTGACCTGGCCTATGTGGCGGCCGGCCGCTATGACGCGTTTTGGGAGTTCGGTCTGGCTGAGTGGGATATGGCGGCAGGCAGTTTGCTGATTCAGGAAGCGGGCGGGTTGGTAAGCGACTTTACCGGGGATAACCATTTCCTGGAAAAAGGCCACATCGTGGCCGGCAATCCCAAGTGCTTCAAGGCGGTGCTCACCGCCATCCAGCCGCACCTGACACCGGGCATGAAGCGTTAACCACTAGAGCCTTCAATACAAAGCCCCGCAACCTTGACGGTCCGGGGCTTTTTTATGCCTTGAAATTATTTCGCGGTTTCAGGGCATGTCATCAATAGCCTCTTCTACCTGCGGCGGAATCAAATCCTCACGGGTGAGCTTCATGGTAATCAGCAGACCGTTGGAAATGTAGATCGACGAGTAGGTACCGATACCCACGCCAATAATCAAAGCCAGCGCGAAGCCCTGGATGTTTTCCCCACCGAAAAAGTACAGGGCCAGCAGGACCAGCAAGGTGGACCCGGAAGTGGCCAAGGTACGGGCAAGCGTCTGCGTGGTGGAAACGTCGATAATTTCCTCCAGCTCGGTCTTGCGCATCAGCCGCAGATTTTCCCGCACACGGTCAAATACTACGATAGTGTCGTTCAACGAATAACCGATTACCGCCAGCAAAGCCGCGAGGACGGTGAGATCGAAGGACAACTGGAAAAACGAGAAGAGGCCCAACGTGAAGATCACGTCATGCACCAGCGCCACGATTGCCGCTGCCGCAAACTTCATCTGAAATCGCAGCGACACATAGAGCAGGATGCCCCCCATGGCCAATAGCATGCCGAGACCTCCCTGGTCCCGCAGCTCCTCACCAACCTGTGGGCCGATGAACTCAACGCGCTTGACCGTGACCTCACCACCCTCCTGGGCCTGAATCAGACGTGCGATTTCTGATCCCAGATCAGGATCTTCACTGGCCAGACGGATCAGCACATCGCTGGATGCACCAAAATTCTGCACCACTGCATCATCCCAGCCCGCTCCAGCAAGCATTTGGCGAATGCTGCTCAAATCTGCCGGCTGATCGTAGTTCAGTTCAATCAGCGCGCCACCGGTAAAATCCAGCCCCAGGTTCAACTGTTTGACCACGAGGCTGCCAATCGAGCCGACCATCAGAATGATGCCGACCACAAAGAAAAACTTGCGCAACGCCATGAACTTGATTGTTTTGTTGGTAATCATGATCCAGTCCTCACAGCCACAGCTTCTTGATATCGCGCCCACCCAGGGTCAGGTTGACCATGGCGCGGGTGACCATGATGGCGCTGAACATTGAGGTGACGATTCCCAACGACAGGGTGACAGCAAAGCCTTTGATCGGGCCCGAGCCCATTGCGAACAATATGATGCCGACCAGTAACGTTGTCAGACTGCCATCCACAATCGCCGAGAACGCTTTGTCGTACCCCTCGTGCACGGCACGCTGCGGCGACATGCCGGACGCTATCTCTTCTTTTATTCGAGAGAAAATCAACACGTTGGCATCGACCGCCATCCCCAGCGTCAGAACTATGCCTGCGATGCCAGGCAGCGTCAGCGTTGCGCCTAACAAAGACATCAGCGCCAACAGGAGAACCAGATTGAAGGACAGGGCAATGCCAGCAAAGAAACCGAAAGCCTTGTAAAGCACCAGCATGAAAATAAGTACAAGGATGAAACCAACCTGCGTGGCGGAGACGCCCTTGGAAATGTTTTCCGCGCCCAGGCTCGGGCCAATTGTGCGCTCTTCCACAAAATACATCGGAGCGGCCAGACCACCGGCGCGGAGCAGCAAGGCTAGCTCAGATGCCTCACCCGGCGAATCCAGCCCGGTGATACGGAACTGGTTTCCCAGGGTGCTCTGGATGGTGGCCAGACTGATGATGGATTTCTCTTCGACAAAGGCCGGCACTTCCACCCGCTGCATCACACCGTCTACTTCCTGGTTCACCTCACGGCTAATCTGCCGCTGCTCGATGAACAACACCGCCATCCCGCGACCAATATTGTTCTGGGTGGCGCGAGTCATCAATTCACCGCCATGGCCATCCAGACGAATATTCACTTGCGGCTGTCCATTCTCGTCGAAATTGGACTGTGCATCGGTCACCTGATCACCGGTGAGAATGATACTGCGCTCGATCTCCGCAGGAGGGCGACCTTCTCCCCCCCGAAACTCAAACGTCTCGGTGGTCGCCCGAGGCGCATTGGGCTCAGCCGCCAAACGGAACTCAAGATTGGCGGTTTTGCCCAGAATCCGCTTGGCTTCAGCCGTATCCTGGACGCCGGGCAACTCTACAACGATGCGGTTTGCGCCCTGACGCTGCACCAAAGGTTCCGCAACGCCCAGCTCGTTGACTCGGTTTCGCACGGTGGTCAGATTCTGCTGTACCGAGTATTCGCGAATTTCGCTCATCTCCGCATCGGTCAGGGTCAGGAGCAGCACCTGCTGATCTTCACGCGTCCCAGTGGTCGCCTGGAACTGGGTGTACTGACGATTGATCAATCGCTGTGCTGCTTCTAACTGATCGGAATCGCTGAAACCAAACCGCAGCGTATTACCCTGGCTCGGTAATGAGCGATAACGAATCCGCTCACCACGCAGCAGACTGCGTACTTCACTCTCATAGACATTGACGCGGTTATCGATTGCCTTGTCCATGTCGACTTCCAGCAGGAAGTGCACGCCGCCGGAAAGATCCAGACCCAGCTTCATGGGGCCTGCACCGATATTGGTCAGCCAATCGGGAGTGGTGGGCGCCAGATTCTGGGCGACAACATACTGATCGCCAAGCGCTTGCTTGACCACATCCTGGGCAGGCAGCTGTTCGCCGCGATTGACCAAACGAACCAGACCAGAGCGTCCGTTGGGACCGACCTCGGCTCCCTTGGTTGCAATACCGGCTTCTTCCAGAGCCGTCTCGATCCGGGAAAGATCTCGCTCGTCGATCACCTGCGTGGAGCTGGAGCCTGAGATCTGAATGGCAGGGTCGTCCGGGTACAGGTTCGGCATGGCATAGATCAAGCCGAGAACCAGCACAAATACGATCAGAAGATATTTCCAGAGAGGGTAACGGTTGAGCATGTCAGGGCCCGATAACGATACGGGCGCCCTTCAGGCGCCCGGATACGGTGGTTATTATTGAAATCAAATGGCTTTCAGGGTGCCCTTCGGCAGCGCGGCTACAACAGCGCCTTTCTGAAATTTGAGTTCCTGTCCGTCGGCAACTTCAAGCACGATGAACTCGTCAGTGACTTTCTTGACCTTACCCAGAATGCCACCACCGGTTACCACCTCGTCACCCACTCCCAGCCCGCCAATCAGGTTCTTGTGTTCTTTGGCACGCTTGGCCTGAGGACGCCAGATCATCAGATAGAAGATAACCAGAAAACCAACCAGGAAAATCCACTCGAAACCACCACCCATGGGGGCAGCGCCTTCAGCAGTTTGAGCCATGGCGGCAGGGATGAAAAAACTCATGTGACACTCCTGTTATAGACACGCAAGAAAAGATAGATGGGGCCTCCTTGGCGCTTTTCAAGCCTCCAGAGGAGGTACCGGCAGGCCGAGTCGTGCGTAGAAGTCATCCACAAAGGCGCTCAATGTACCCTGTTGGATGGCACCACGCAAACCGCTCATCAGACGCTGATAGTGACGAAGATTGTGGATGGTATTGAGCATGCTCCCGAGCATCTCGCCGCACTTGTCCAGGTGGTGCAGATATCCCCGGGAAAATTGTTGGCAGGTATAACAGTCGCACGCCGGGTCCAACGGCGAATTATCATGCCGATGGACGGCGTTGCGGATCTTGATCACGCCCGAATCGGTAAACAGGTGGCCGTTGCGCGCATTGCGCGTGGGCATGACGCAATCGAACATGTCCACGCCCCGGCGCACGCCCTCGACCAGGTCCTGCGGCTTGCCGACACCCATCAGATAACGCGGCTTGTCCGCCGGCATGTGCTGCGGAAGAAAATCCAGAACCCGGATCATCTCCTCCTTCGGCTCGCCAACCGAGAGCCCTCCGATAGCCAGGCCGTCAAAACCGATCTCGTTCAAACCATCAAGCGAGCGCAGGCGCAGATCTTCGTACATGCCGCCCTGCACGATACCGAACAGCGCCGACGGGTTATCCCCATGCGCGTCTTTCGAACGCTTAGCCCAGCGCTGCGATAGCTCCATTGACCGGCGCGCAGTGTCTTGGTCGGCGGGGTAAGGTGTGCACTCGTCAAAAATCATGACAATGTCCGAACCAAGGTCGCGCTGGACCTGCATGGATTCCTCCGGCCCCATGAAAACCTTGGCGCCGTCCACAGGCGAAGAGAAATACACGCCCTCCTCCTTGATCTTGCGCATCGCGCCCAGGCTGAAAACCTGAAAACCACCGGAATCAGTCAGAATGGGGCCCTGCCATTGCATAAAATCGTGCAGATCGCCGTGGGCCTTGATCACCTCCGTACCCGGGCGCAGCCACAGATGGAAGGTGTTGCCCAGAATGATCTGCGCGCCAATCGCTTCTATATCGCGCGGCAGCATGCCCTTGACTGTCCCGTAGGTTCCCACCGGCATGAACGCAGGCGTTTCGACCACCCCGCGTGGAAAGGTCAAGCGACCCCGCCGAGCGCGGCCGTCCGTAGCGAGCAATTCGAATTGCATGTGACTCATGATGCATCCTCGGGTCCGGTTGCGCCTGGATTGCGGGTGATGAACATGGCATCACCGTAACTGAAGAATCGGTACTGACTGTCCACTGCGGCACGGTAGGCGGCCATGGTCTCGGCGTAGCCAGCGAAGGCAGACACCAGCATGAGCAAGGTCGATTCAGGCAGGTGGAAATTGGTTACCAACGCGTCGACTACATGGAACGGCCTACCCGGATACAGGAAGATATCCGTATCCCCGCTGAAAGGCTTGAGCTCACCATCCTGGGCGGCGCTTTCCAGCGAACGCACACTGGTGGTGCCGACGGCGATCACCCGACCACCGCGAGCCTTGCAGGCGTTAACAGCATCCACCACCGTCTGACTGACCTCCAGCCACTCGCTATGCATGTGGTGATCTTCGATCCGCTCCACGCGAACCGGCTGAAAGGTGCCGGCACCCACATGCAGCGTCACGTGGGCAGAAGCCACGCCCTTGGCGGCGATGGCGTCCAGTAGCTGTTTATCGAAATGCAGCCCGGCGGTCGGTGCCGCCACGGCGCCGGCGCGTTCGGCATACACAGTTTGATAACGCTCGCGGTCAGCCGCTTCGTCAGGCCGGTCAATGTACGGCGGTAACGGCATATGGCCGACCCGCTCCATCAACGGCAACACCGGCTCGTCAAACAGCAGCTCGAACAGAGCGTCATGGCGCGCAACCATTTCCGCCTGCGCGCCTCCTTCGAACAGAATCCTGCTGCCCGGTTTCGGCGACTTGCTTGAGCGCACATGGGCCAACACTCGCCGCCCGTCGAGCACACGCTCTACCAGTATTTCCAGTTGCCCACCGGTCTCCTTGCGCCCGAAAAGCCGCGCAGGGATCACCCGGGTGTTGTTGAACACCATGAGGTCGCCGGGCTGCAGAAAACTCAGAAGGTCGGTAAATCGCTTATGGGTCAGCTCTCCGCCAGGCCCATCCAGGCACAGCAAGCGGCTGCCGCACCGCTCGGCCAGCGGATGACGCGCAATGAGACTGTCGGGTAGTTCGAACTGGAAATCACTGACACGCATGCTGGCGGCCGTCCGGCGAAAAAATGGTGGAGTATGGTAGCGGAAATGTGTGAATCAGGCCATGAAGAGCATTGACCGACTACGCCTTCGATTCGTATACTCCGCGCCGGATTGCGTAAAGCGCAAAGCCTCGATGGCGGAATTGGTAGACGCGGCGGATTCAAAATCCGTTTCTGGTGACAGAGTGGGAGTTCGATTCTCCCTCGAGGCACCATCTGATGTTTTCAGATGGTATCAGCAAGACCCAAAACACCCCGAAAAGCCCGCCCCGTGAACTGACTCCCATTGGTTGGACGGTTAGTTTAGGACGGGACCAAGGTCTGAGCTCTGTACTGCACGGGACTCAGGCCTTTTAGTTTCTGCTTGATCCGGTCGTGGTTGTAGTAATGGAGGTAGTTTTTTAGTTCGCCGCTAAGCGACTCCGCAATCAAAGCCGCTAAGCCGAAAGAAAAACCCCACAAGCTGGCTGACGAGGCACAGCTTTCCAACTCGCATCTTTTCAGAGCCGCGAACCTCCCCGCCGATGGCCCGGATAAATCCTCGTCGGATCGTCTGATTGCATTGGAGCGAACACACGCCGAGGGGCTGATTAGTGTAGAGGAGCTAGAGAGAAGTCGACGACGAACTATCGAAGGCATCTAAATCCTTGTAGCGTTTCGCTTTCCGGTTGCCATGCGTCTGATTCCTGCCGATTAGTTCCAAGGGCTTCTGGTCGTAACATTTCATAACGATTACCATTGGTCGTTTCTCTCACTAACACAGCGATTCATGGATGAAGTATTCCGTTCACATTGAAGACTGGGTAGCCTGGACGGCTGACTCGGGGTTCTCGATTCGGCCAGGCCATGCCCTGACTGAGCGCCTTGGCGAGTCGATACTGCCGCGAATGCTGCGCCGTCGACTCAATGCGACCGCCCGTGCCGCCTGTGACGCTGCCAGTCTGCTGGATGAAGGCGAAGGCGTTCCGCTCATTCATGCTTCGCGCCACGGCGATGTCAGTAGTTCTCTGGAAATGCTTCAGGGACTTGAAGCCGGCGATCCGGTTTCCCCGAGCAGCTTTTCCATGTCGGTGCATAACGCGGTGCTTGGCGTTTACTCAATCGCCCGTCACCATCGCGGTCCGACTCAGGCCATTAGCGCCTGCGGCTATGAATTCGATGCCTTGATTACCGAAGCCGCGGGTTATCTGGCTACCGGTCAGCAAGCCGTCATCGCAATATTCTCCGAGGGCGAAATACCCGGGCCTTTCCAGGCTCATACCGAATTTCCGCCTTGCCCCTGCGTTGTTGCCTTGAGACTGACCGGCGAGACGGGGCAGCGCCTTATGAGCGAACCGGCATCCGAACCAGAGCGACCCACTCCCCTGCAAGTAATCAACTGGCTCAACCAGGATGATGCACAACTGACTTCGCGCCAGCGCTGGCTTCTGGAGCGCGCATGACTCTAGACCAGTGGCGACGCGGTCTTGGCACCGCCATTTCTTTCAGCGTTTTCGGGCTCGGTGGTCTGATCATTGGCGTGTTCATCGCCCCGCTGCTATTGATATTTGTACGCAACGATACGCGGCGCCAGTTGATGACCCGGCAGCTTATACGTCAGGCATTCAAGGGATTCATTGGCCTGATGCGCATTGTTGGCGTGGCCGAGTCACGCATTGGCAATTGGGAATGGCTGAACCGTCCTGGTCTGTTGATCCTAGCGAACCATCCATCGCTCATTGACGTAATTTACCTGATTGCCAACACGCCCAATGCCAACTGTATCGTCAATGGTCATCTCGTCAGGAACCCCTTTACACGCGGCCCAATCAAGGCTGCCGGCTATATCACCAACAGCGATCCCGAGGCTGTTCTCGCTGCGGCGAAGACCAGCCTGGCAGCTGGCAACTCGCTGATCCTGTTTCCCGAAGGGAGCCGAACCAGACCTTCGCAGCCAATCAGCTTCCGACGCGGCGGCGCCAATATTGCCCTCCATACCGGCACGCCCATCACGCCGGTATTGATTCGCTGCACCCCCACCACCCTGACCAAGGGTGAGCCCTGGTACCGCATTCCACCGCGCAGGATACGCATGGAGCTTCAGGTACTGGCCGATGTGCCGATACCCGATGATCCTAACCAACCCGTCAGGCACCGCGCCCGAGCGCTCACTGCCTGGCTTACCGCTTTTTTCAATAAAGAGCTGGAGCAGTTCTCCCATGACCGAGACACAAGACCTGTCCCTGGAAATCAAGCAGATGATTATCGACACGCTGGAGCTTGAGGACCTCACTCCGGGCGACATAGAGCCGCAGGCAGCGCTGTTCGGTGACGGACTGGGTCTGGATTCGATCGACGCATTGGAACTGGGCCTGGCACTGCAGAAGCGCTACGGCATCAAGCTGGACGCCGAAGCCGAGGAGACCCGCAGCCACTTCGCCAGTCTCAACGCGCTGACTGCTCTGGTGGAGGCCCGCCGTGTCCACTGATACCACCGCTGCGAACACGGATGTATTCACGTATCTGAGCAAGACGCTGGTCGATCTGTTCGATGTCGATCCGAAGAGGATTACCACCGAGGCGCGTCTATACGAGGATCTTGACATCGACAGCATAGATGCCGTCGACATGGTAGTGGAGCTCAAGCGCTTTACCGGCCGGCGTATCGATCCGGAAGACTTCAAGGCCGTGCGCACCGTGCAGGACGTAATCGACGCGGTCGATCGTCTGATGCAGCGTTAAGCCGTGAAGTTGAGTTTCACCACTACGCTGGGCGCGCTGGCAATGGTGCTCTGGCCGGTTCTGGTGCTAAGCCTGCACGCTCAGGTCGGTAGCTGGCCGTTGTTGATAATGGGTGCCGCACTGCTTGCCTGGCGCCTGCCGCAAGCCAGGGGCCAGGCTATCATTGCCGGCCTGATACTGGTCAGCATGGGATTGCTTGGTCACATCGAACTGGGTATGCGCGCCTATCCGGTCGCGGTCAACCTGATCATGCTGACGCTGTTCGCCGACAGCCTGTTCCGTGGCATGCCGATCATCGAGCGGCTGGCCAGACTGCGCGAGGCCGACCTGCCGAGTGAAGCTGTGGCTTACACGCGTCGTGTGACCTGGGCCTGGTGTGGCTTTTTCGTGGTCAACGGCGCTATTTCAGCGTGGACCGCGCTCTACGCTGACCTCGCCACCTGGACGCTGTATAACGGCTTTATCAGCTACTGTGCGATGGGCCTGATGTTTGCTGGTGAATGGTTATGTCGCCGGCATGTAAGGGGATCCGCCGCATGAGTTTTACGCCCCTTTTCAAACTGCCCTGGCGCCAACCTGCGCCGACGCTATCCGACCTGCCCGCTCATTGGGTAGATCCCGCGCGGCTGGTCCAGCGGGTCGACGCCTGGCGCGGCTGGCTTGAAGGCCGGTCTGGGGGACGCTGGATTTTGTGTCAGCCCAATCCGCTGGAATTCACCAGCGCCCTGCTCGCGCTTTGGGAAAGCGGACGGGTCGCCGTGCTGCCGGCCGATGACCGCCCTGGAACATTGGCGGGTCTGATTGGCAAGACCGATGGACAGATTCCTGCACAGCTGGATATCCCGGATAGTCCGAATGTATCGTCCCGGTCAGCTGTAATGATCACGCCGGATACTCTGGCCCTCGCGCTGTATACCTCCGGCTCCACCGGCCAGCCTGTGGAATTCAGCAAAACATTTGCGCAGCTGGACGCCGAGCTCGCAGTACATGCCCGGTTGTGGCCGTTGACGCAGGACGGTTGCGTCATCGCGCAGGTCAGTCATCAGCATATATACGGGCTGCTGGCCGCGGTGTTACACCCACTGTGTTCTGGCGCGCCCTTCTGCGGCGAGGACTGCCATTATCCCGAGCGACTGGCCGAGCGCATGGCCGAAGCCGGCCAGGCTGGATTGTCGCCGGTCATGGTCAGCTCGCCTCCGCAATTGGCCCGCATTCCCGAACATATCGACTGGGCGGTGCTGCCGCGTCTGCAGCGTGTGTTTTCTTCGGGCGCACCATTGGCTAAAACGCATGCTGTACGCGCCGAGTCATTGCTGGCCGCGCCAGTTATCGAAATCTACGGCAGCACCGAGACGGGCGGCATTGCCCAACGCCGGCAAACTCTTACCGAGGCCTGGCGAGCATTGCCTGACGTAGAACTGTCGTTTGAAGGCGAGTGTCTGGCGCTGCGTTCATCCTTTCTCGCCGAGCCCGACCAGTGGTGGCAACAGCCGGACCGGGTGAGTGGCACGCCGGAATGCTTTCATTTACTCGGCCGCGATGATCGGTTGGTCAAGATCGGCGGAAAACGGGTCTCGCTCGATCGCATTGAACGCTTGCTTGCCGAGCACCCGAGCGTGATGTCTGCGCGCTGCGTTGATTTGGGACGCAACGATGGCCGCCTCGGCTGCATCGTTGTGCTGGACGGATTCTGCGTTCCGCGTGAGCATCCGCAGCGCCATGAACTGACCCAGCTGCTGCGCGAGCTGCTCGCCGGGCAGATCGAGCAGGTGACCATTCCGCGTTACTGGCGCTTCGTTGAGTCATTGCCCTGTAATGCGCAGGGCAAGCTTGATCGCGGGCTCATCGAGCGCCTGTTCGAAGATCTGGTCGACAATCGCAAACCGCGCTGGCTCGGCACCCACCAGCTGGATGACCGCTCCTGCTCACTGGTCCTGGAAGTACCGGAACGACTGGTTTTTCTTGACGGACACTTCGATGAGTTCCCCATCGTACCCGGTGTGGTCATAGTGCAATGGGCCGTTCAGCAGGCGGAACGCAGTTTTGGCCAGCTCGGTGAGTTTACCGGCTGCGAACAGTTGAAGTTTCAGCGGCCGCTGCGCCCCGGCATGCGCCTGCGGCTGGATCTGACGCAGCGCGAGAACGGCATCGCCTTCGCTTTTCATTCACATGAAGGCAAGCACGCCAACGGTCGTGTCAGCTTCCAGACAGCTATCGAGGCCACTGATGGCTGACGTGCGCACCTGCATTTTGATACCGGTTTATAACCACCCGGACAGCATCGCAAATGTATGCGCTTGGGTTGCGCACCTGAATTTACCTATCCTGCTGGTCGATGACGGCTCCGACGTCCGTTGCGCGCGAGCACTGGACGAATTGGCCGCGCAAGGTCATCAGCTGCTGCGTTTAGCTCACAATCAGGGTAAAGGCGCAGCCGTGCGCGCCGGCCTGGCACACGCCGAGCAGCTGGGATTTACCCATGCGCTGCAGATCGATGCAGACGGACAGCATGCCGTGGCCGACCTGCCCGCCTTTCTCGCGATGCCCGAACAGGCTCCGCAGGCGCTGGTGATCGGCTATCCGCGCTACGACACCAGCGTATCCCGCATTCGCTTCTATGGGCGCTATGCCACACACATCTGGGTATGGATCAATACGCTATCGCTGGATATCTGCGACTCCATGTGCGGCGCGCGGTTGTACCCGCTGCGCGAGGTCAACGCATTGCTGCACCGGCATGCGTGCGGTGACCGCATGGCCTTTGATACGGAAATCCTGGTGCGCTGGCATTGGTCAGGTGGCGCGTTCCGTAATCTGCCGGTACGGGTGCATTACCCCACGGATGGCGTCAGCCATTTCCGGTTATTGCGCGACAACCTGCAAATCTCCGGCATGCATGCGCGGCTGTTCTTCGGCATGCTGCTGCGCTTACCGCGTTTGCTGACAGGTCGGCTGCGGCGCCAAACCGTAGAGGTTGCCGGATGAGTCACTGGGCCCGAATCGGCGAGCGCGGCACCCTGGCCGGCATGCGGACGCTGGTGTTCATTCAGCGTCGCCTGGGCCGCTGGCCATTCCTGCTGGTGCTTCGCCCGGTGATTCTCTGGTATTTTCTGTCGCACCGCACGGCGCGGCAGGCTTCCGCTGACTATCTGCACCGACTGGATTCCACGCTTGAACAGCGCCCGTTTGCCCTGTTCTGGCGAAGCTATCGGCACTTTCTTCAGTTCGGCGACGCGCTGATGGACAAGGTCGCAGCCTGGAGCGATTCGATCGGCGAAGATCGCCTGCGCGGTGACGGGTTTCGCCGTTTTGGCGAGGCCATCCATGCTGGGCGCGGCGGCATCGTATTGATCGCCCACCACGGCAATCTGGATATAGCCAACGCGCTGGCCAAGTATCATCCCGAGCTAGATTTGACGGTCATGATGCACACGCGCAATGCCGGCAAGTTCAACGCTCTGCTGGAGCGCGTGACTGGCCAGCCGCGCCCCAATGTAATGGAAGTCACCGACATCGGACCGGCTACGGCGCAAGAGCTGGCAGACAGAGTGGAGCGTGGCGGCTTCGTCGTGATCGCCGCCGACCGCGTCCCGGTCATTGGCGCCCGGCTACGCCAGATTTCTTTCCTCGGTGACGACGCTGCGTTCCCCGAGGGTCCCTTTCTGCTGGCCATGCTGCTGCGCTGCCAGCTGTATACGCTGTCCTGCGTACGCGACGGCGATGGCTTTCATATTGACTTCGAGCCGTTTGATGACGTGACCGAACTGCCACGCAAGGAGCGCGAAGCCTGGATTAGCCGATCCATGCAGCGCTTCGCTGATCAGCTCGCAGTCCGGGTACAGCGCCATCCACTGCAATGGTTCAATTTTTATCCCTTCTGGCTTAGCGATACTGGAAACACGCATGACGATAATGCTTGAGGTGCCACCGACCTGCACCGCCGACACGCCGCTGGTGCTCGACGGATCCTTGGTCACGCTGGAAGATGTGTTGGCGGTTGCCGAGGGACGACGCAAGGCGATCCTGTCCGACAATGATGATTTCCGGGAACGTATCGCCAGGGGGAATGCCTTTCTCGAGCGCCTATTGGCTGAAGACGGCGTCATTTACGGTGTAACCACGGGTTACGGCGATTCCTGCACCCGTGCCGTGGCGCCAGAAGATCTGCAAGCCCTGCCGCACCAGCTGTACACCTTTCACGGCTGCGGATTAGGCCAGGTACTGCCGGTCGAAGCCGCACGCGCTGTGGTGCTGGTGCGCCTGGTTTCCCTGTGTCGCGGATATTCGGGCGTGACCATGGAGCTGCTCGAACGCCTGGCCTGGTTGCTGGAACAAGACGTGATGCCAGTGATTCCCGAGGAAGGCTCTGTGGGGGCCAGTGGCGATCTGACACCCTTGTCCTACCTCGCTGCGGTGCTCTGCGGTGAACGCGATGTGCTCTATCAGGGCGAACGCCGGCCGACTGCAGAGGTATTCGCCGAACTCGGCCTGACGCCCTACCGCCTGCGGCCCAAGGAAGGCCTGGCGCTGATGAACGGTACGGCCGTGATGACCGCGCTCAGTGTGTTTGCCTTCAGCCGTTGCGCCTACCTGGCGCAACTGGCCTCACGCATTACCGGTCTAGCGGTGTATGCGCTTGATGGCAACCCTTACCATTTCGATGCCGACCTCTTCGCTGCCAAGCCACACGCAGGCCAGAATCGCGTCGCCGACCGTTTGCGCGAAGATTTGCATGCACCGAGCACACCGCGCAATTCACCGCGCCTGCAAGACCGTTACTCGACTCGCTGCGCGCCGCATGTCATTGGCGTGGTCGAAGACGCCTTGCCGTTCTGGCGCCAATTTCTCGAGACTGAGCTCAACAGTGCCAATGACAATCCACTGATCGATGCCGAAAGGGGCAAGATCATGCACGGCGGACATTTTTATGGCGGTCACGTTGCTTTCGCAATGGACAGTCTGAAGCAGGCCGCAGCCAATCTCGCCGACCTGCTCGACCGCCAACTGGCGCAACTGGTCGACACACGTTTCAATCATGGCCTGCCCAGCAATCTGAGCGGCGCCACGTCAGAACGCGCGCCGCTGAATCATGGCTACAAGGCGGTACAGATTGGCGCGTCGGCCTGGACTGCCGAGGCGCTCAAGCTGACCATGCCGGCGAGCGTGTTTTCCCGCTCCACTGAATGCCACAATCAGGACAAGGTCAGCATGGGCACCATTGCCGCCCGCGACGCGTTACGCATATTGACGCTGGTCGAGCAGGTGGCCGCCGCCGCGCTGCATGCATCCTGTCAGGCGCTGGAACTGCGCGCTGCCAAACCGAACTCCGAAGCACCACCGGAGCAGTTGAATGCCTTTGTTGCCGAATGTCGCGAACATTTCTCGCAGCTTGGTGAAGACCGGGCGCTGGAATCTGACCTGCGTTTGCTTTGTGAACTGATCCGCACCCGCCACTGGAGGCTGTATGACGCCAGATGACCGCCCCCTGCCGTCGGTCGAAGTCGAAATGACCATCCCGTTCCACGACGTCGACATGATGGAAGTCGTCTGGCACGGTCACTACGTCCGCTACCTGGAAATTACCCGGTGTGAGCTGCTGGACCGTATCGACTACAACTATCTGCAGATGCGCGAGTCCGGTTTCGCCTGGCCAGTGATCGACCTGCGGCTGCGCTATGCCGCGCCGATGCGGTTCACTCAACGCATTGCCATCGAAGCACGCCTGACCGAGTGGGAGCATCGCCTGAAAGTCGATTACACGATCCGTGACGCCGTCAGCCGCCAGCGCCTGACCCGCGCCTGGAGCGTGCAAGTTGCGGTGGACATGGCTACCCGTGAAATGTGCCTGGCTTCGCCCCAACTGCTGGTCGACAAGTTGCTCACATGGCAGGCGCAGCAGTGATCAGCCGCTCAGTGCGTGTCGTGGGCCTTCTGGCACTGGCTAGCCTGCCGGCGTACGCGAAATCGTCCGACAAAGAATTGCTTAAGCATTTGCGTACCAACGTGCCCGAATGCGGTCAGTTCGAGCAGTCCCGCTGGCTGGCCGATTTCGACATGCACCTCAATAGCCGCGGCACCTTTCAGCGTCAGACCGATGGCCTGATCTGGCAAACTATTCAGCCAGTCCAAAGTCAAGTTGTACTGTCCGAGAACAACCCCGATCTGCCCCTCGGCTATCAGGCGATACTGCCAATTTTCAATGGTTTGCTGGTGGGCAACTGGCAAAGCCTGGACCAGTACTTTGCAACACAACTGAGCGGAACCGTCGAAAATTGGCGCGCCGAACTTACGCCACGTAATGAGCAGGTCGCCGCGCAACTGACAGATTTGGTTATAGAGGGCGCAGCGCAGCTTGAACGCATCGCCATATCCTTCGGCGACGGCGACCGCATGGACATCCGCTTGACCGAAACGCCCTGCCCCACACCGGTCGAAACGCAATAGTGAAGCAGCGCAGCGCTGGTACGCAGGCTTATCTTGGCGCCTGGCTCTGGGGCCTGGTATTACTCGGTTGCGCCGGGCTCCTGGCCTGGCAGCTGAGTACTGGCGCCCGCTGGGACACTCGCATCGTCAATTTGCTGCCCGACTTGCCGCAGACTGATCTGGTGATGCGCGCCGAGAAGCGCATGGCTGAAGGCGTCGAAGATGATTTCCTAATGCTCGTACAAGGGCCTCAGCCGCGCGAGCTTGCCGAAGACCTGCGGTCCAGGCTGTTGGACCAGGACATTCTGCGCCCGAGCGAGAATACGTCTGGCAGCCGGCCAGACAAGGCTCTCACTGGTTACCGCTACCAATTACTTGCCGACTCACTGGCGACGACCGATAAGGAGGTGTGGCTAGAGCGAGCCTTGTTCCGACTGTTCAGCCCCGGTCTCGATAATGATCTGCGCAACGACCCCTTCGGCCTGCAGGACGCCTGGATTCAGCAACAGCTGGGCACGCATTTGCGTCTGGACGGCGACTTTCCAGTAGTGCGCGAGACGGGCGAACGCTGGCTGCTGATCAGCGGCAGACTGACCGCCAGCGCTTATGACATGGCATTGCAAGCCTCCCTGGGTGAAGTGCTTGAAGGCTTCCAGGCCGACCATCCGGAAGCCAGAATCCTGCGCGCCGGGCTGGTATTTCATGCGGCCGCCGGCGCAAAACAGGCCCGCCAGGAAATATCCACCATTGGCATCGGATCACTGCTCGGCCTCCTGGTCATGCTGTGGTGTGTATTTCGCGACGCGCTGACCCTGGCGAGCCTGATGTTGCCGGTCGCCTGTGGCCTGCTGGTCGCTCTGCCAATCAGCTGGTTGATTTTCGGCTCACTGAATCTGCTGACGCTGGCATTTGGCGCCAGCCTGATCGGCATCGCGGTCGATTATGCGCTGCACCTGCAAAGCGCGCGGCATCTCGCGCCCGAGCAACCGCTCGCGCGGTTGTGGTCGGCGCTATTGCTTGGTCTGATATCCAGCCTGGCGGCGTATCTTGTCCAGCTAGCCACGCCCTTCCCCGGTTTGCGTCAGATGGCAACCTTCGCCGCACTGGGGCTCACCGGGGCCTGGCTAACGGTCCGTTTGTGGCTGCCAATGATCCCGGTTCGCCAACACCCCGCTACCCGCCGCATCGCCAATCAGCTTGCTCGTTTACGGGTACCAGCCGGCGCTCATCTGCCATGGCTGGCCCTGGGTGCCGTGGCGCTGCTGGCAATTCTGGTCATCCTGTTCCGCTTGCAGGTCAGCGATGACTTGCGCCAGCTGAACCCCTCCCCCCCCGAATTGATTGCGGAACAGCAACGGGTGCAACAGCTGTTGCAACGCCCCGGCGCCAGACATTATCTGATCGTCACCGCGGATACCGACGACGCTCTGTTGACGCGCCTGGAGCAACTGGACACAGCGCTGACTGCCCTGAGCGATGAGAGTCATCTCGATCAATTCCGGCACCTGGCGCAGGCCGTGCCTTCAGCGGAACGCCAGCATCAGAGTGTGGAGCGTATCCGCTTCATGCACGACACCGCACTGCCGCAACTGGCCGAGCGCGCTGGCCTGCCTGCCGATGCATTGTCCAGCAGCATCGAACCCCATCCACAGCCCTTCACCCTTACCGACTGGTTCGCCACGCCACTCGGAGCCGCTGACCAACTGCTTTGGCTAGCCGCGTCAGGCGCAGACGCAGACGCAGGGCCGGCCTCGCTCGTACTGCTGGGCGAGGCCGATGGGGTCGGCAGCCATGCGCTCCACGCGTTGTCGCAAGCTGAGGACGTGCACTATCACGACCGTGTCGCGCAGCTCGGCCAGGTTCTCGGCGACATTCGCGACAGCATCGCGCTGTGGCTGGGCATCGCCATTGCGGGCCTTGCGCTAGTATTTTCCTGGCGCTACGGCACATCGGTATGGAGAGTGCTGTTGCCGCCGGTGGGCGCCATTCTGGTCAGTCTGGCTGTATTGGCGTTGAACGATACCGGGCTGACCCTATTTCATCTTCTCGGTTTGCTGCTGGTGCTGGGTATAGGCCTGGATGCGGGAATATTCAGCGTCGAGCATGCTGAACAGCCTGCCTCATGGTTGGGCATCTCGCTGTCCTGCGCCTCCAGCCTGCTGGCCTTTGGTTTGCTTTCGTTCAGCGCTACACCTGCGCTGGCACACCTTGGCATGACCAGCCTGGTCGGCCTGGGAACTACATGGTTACTGGTGCCCTTCGCTAGGGTCGGCAGGCTACCGCCAACTTCTTCAGCTATTTCAGAATCTTCAACTTCTATTCCAGGAAAAGATCCGCATGGAAAAGCGCAACCACAGTAGTCCCGCAATACACACCGAAGAAACCGATGTCGCCATCATCGGTGCGGGTCCTTCCGGTGCCGCCGCAGCCGCCTGGCTCGCCAGAAACGGACTGCGTGTGCAGGTAATTGAACGCAGTCTGTTTCCGCGCTTTTCGATTGGCGAGAGTCTGCTGCCGCAATGCATGGTGCATCTTGAGACCTGTGGCCTGCTTGACGCTGCTCTGGCCGGTGGCTTTCAGGTCAAGAATGGCGCCGCCTTTACCTGGCGCGGCGAGACCACCGTCATCGACTTTCGCGACAAGTTCAGCGACGGGCCGGGCACTACCTGGCAGGTGCCACGCGCCGATTTTGATCAGCGCTTGATCGACGGAGCTCGCGAGGCCGGCGCGCAGGTTCAGTTCGAAACACTGGTTGAAGACTTCACTGCGGATGCCGAACGCCCCAGCCTGACGCTGCGGACCAAGGATGGAGAGCGCTGCATTTTGCGGGCGCGCTTCATTCTCGACGCAAGTGGCTACGGCCGGGTGCTGTCCCGTCTCGCCAACCTGTCCAAAGCTTCCACGCTGGAGTCGCGGTGCGCGCTGTTCATGCACATCGAAGACCGCATCGAACATCCCGGATACGACCGCGAGAAGATCCTCATCGGCGTGCATCCTGATCATTCAGGGGTGTGGTATTGGCTGATTCCCTTCAGTGACGGCCGCGCCTCTGTTGGGGTTGTAGGCGATAGGGAGACCCTGCAGGCCGCCGGCGAGGATGATACCGGCCGCCTCTGGCACTTTCTAAATGAGGAACCGATGCTGGCCGAGCTTTTGCAAAACGCGACTCAGGTATGCGACACCAACAGGCTGGAAGGCTATTCCGCCGACGTAAAGCGTTTGCACGGACCAGGCTTTGCCCTGCTGGGCAACGCCGGCGAGTTTCTCGACCCGGTGTTTTCCTCCGGCGTTACCGTAGCGCTGGATTCGGCCATGCGTGCAGCGCCACTGGTCAAGCGCCAACTGGCAGGGGAATCTATCGATTGGGATCTGGAATTCGAGCAGCCCCTGCGGCGCGGCGTCGCTACCTTCAGGGAGTTCGTCGAGGCCTGGTATGACGGCCGGCTGCCGAAGATCATCTTCAACCAACAGCAGTCGCCGCGTATTCGGTCGATGATCAGTTCCGTGCTTGCCGGCTACGCCTGGGATCAGAGCAACCCCTTCGTCGCAGCCAGTCATCGCCGGCTGAATAGTCTGGCAGAGGCCTGTTCCACCGAGTCGGTAACCGATGAGCTGGTACCGCTGTGACCAACCGGGTGCGACTTGATCGATGGTTCGCGTTCAGTCTGTTGACGGTCTGCCTGTGGCTAACCGGCTGCGCCGCACCGCTCACGTCCGCCCCTATTCCGGATCTGGCCGCGCTGCCAGCCAGTCCGCCGTACACCCAACATTTGATATTCGAGCACGACGGCGAACGGCGACAGCTGCTCGCTGTGCTTCGCCACGATCAGTCGGTTTTGCGCATGGCGTTGCTAAGCCCCCAAGGCCAACGTCTACTGACCTTAGAACAGGACCGTAACGGAGCACGTTTTCTGCCTGGCGCTGCCTTCGAGCCGCCGTTTTCGGCGCAATGGTTGGCGGAACGGCTTGCCTGGAGCCTGTGGCCTGTCAAGGAACTGGAGCGCGCTTTTCAGGATTCACGCTGGGCTGTACAACGGCATGAAGCGGGCCATAAAATTTATTACAGGAATCAGTTGATGGCGACCGTAACCGACAGCGGGACCTGCCATATCGTCGACGATCTGCAGGCTGGCTACCGCCTGTATCGCACGACTGTCGAGCCGAACGCCATCCATAACGAGTTGCCATGCCCAGCCCCATGAACATCACTTTACCATGCAGGCTCTCTCGCCCCGCTCTTGTCTGCTCACTGGGCGACAACCTCGACGATATCTCGGAAGCGCTCTTTCGGGGGCATCGTAAGCTGTCGATCAGTGATCGTTTCACCCCTGGTCGACAATTGCCGCTGGGGACAGTTAACGTCGCGCTGCCTGATCCGGGGGCCTGGCCTGCCAAACATTGCTCGCGCAATAACCAGCTGCTGGCCGCTGCCCTGGAGCAGCTGCAGCCGGAGATTGATGCATTCCGCCTTCGCCGGCCGGGCGCGCGCATCGGCGTAATCCTTGGCACCAGCACCTCGGGTATTGGCGAGACAGAACTGGCTTTGGCGACCCGATGCAATGACGAATGGCCAGAGGATTTCCACTATCAGCGGCAGGAAATCGGAGCGCCGGCAGATTTCATTGCCGAGTTACTGGGCATTGACGGCCCGGCCCACACCATATCGACCGCTTGTACCTCCAGTGCATTGGCGTTGACCAGTGCCTGCCGCATGCTGGCGTCAGGGATTTGCGATGCGGTGATCGCCGGCGGGGCTGACAGCCTGTGCGGCCTGACGGTCAATGGGTTCGGCTCGCTTGAAGCCTTGAGCGATGAGCCTTGTCAGCCGTTTTCCAGCAACCGTCGTGGCATCAATCTGGGCGAGGCCGCTGCGCTCTTTCTGCTAACCAATGAACCCGGGGGAACCCAGTTGGTTGGCTACGGCGAAAGCAGCGACGCCCATCATATTTCAGCTCCTCACCCTGAGGGCGCAGGTGCAATCGCCGCGATGCAGGCAGCCCTACGAATGACCCCATGCACCGCCGCCGATATTGGCTATCTTAACCTGCACGGCACCGCCACCCGGCAGAACGACAGCATGGAAGCACTTGCAGTGCATGAGGTATTCGGGCCGGAACTACCCTGCAGCTCGACTAAAGCGCTGACCGGTCATACGCTGGGAGCCTGCGGCGCGCTGGAAACCGCATTTTGCTGGCTAGCGCTGAACGCAGGGCGGCTACTGCCGCATATCAACGACGGCCGTACCGATCCCGAACTCCCCCCGCTCACCTATGCCAGCGCTGAAGATTTTGACGGAAAGCGCGCCATGAGCAACTCATTCGCCTTTGGCGGTAATAATGTCTCCCTGTTATTGGAGCGTATGGATGGTTGAGAGCACTTATAGCCAGCTCGCATTACCCTGCGATATTGCTCCGTTCGTGCCACACTTGCGACGCATGTGTCTGCTGGAGCGACTGTTGGATGTCGGAGAAGAGCATCTGCGCGCCGAAATAACGCCGAACACTGATGATCTGTTCGCCACTGCTTCAGGCATACCGGGCTGGGTCGGTCTGGAATGGCTCGCGCAAGCGATAGCCGCCTGGGCAGGCGTTCAACGGGTCGTCGGGGGAGACAAGCCAATGGTTGGATTCCTGCTCGGTACACGTCGCTATCACTGTACTCAATCATCCTTCGCCTTTGGCGAGCCCGTTATCGTCGAGATATTCATGGATTTTCGCGCCGACAACGGGCTGGGCGCTTTTCGCGGCCAGCTGCTTGATGACGACGGCCAAGTTATCGCCACAGCCATGCTCAACGTTTTTCAGCCACACTCGGATAAAGCGCTGGCTGCCATGCAGAATGGAGAAACACCATGACCGATACCATACTGGTGACCGGCTCGAGCCGTGGCATCGGCCGCGCCATCGCACTTCGGTTGGCCCGCGACGGCTTCGATATCGTGCTGCATTGCCGCAACCGGCTGGACGCCGCGCAAGCAGTCGCCAGGGAAATTGAAGACCTGGGCCGTACGGCGCGCATACTGCAGTTCGACGTTGCCAACCGCGAGTCCACACGGCAAACCCTCGAGGCAGACATAGAAGTATACGGCGCCTACTACGGGGTGGTCTGCAATGCAGGAATCAATGCCGACGCGGCCTTCCCGGCATTGACCGATGACAATTGGGACAGCGTCATTCATACCAATTTGGATGGCTTCTATAATGTGCTAAAGCCACTTTCGATGCCCATGATCAGACGACGCAAGCCGGGCCGGATCGTCATCATGTCCTCCGTGTCGGGCCTAATGGGCAACCGAGGCCAGGTCAATTACAGCGCAGCCAAGGCAGGATTGATTGGCGCAGCCAAGGCGCTGGCCATTGAACTGGCCAAACGCAAAATTACCGTCAACAGCGTCGCACCCGGTCTTATCGACACCGAAATGGTAGATGAACGTGTACTCGAGGCCGCGCTGAAGGCGATACCCATGCAGCGTATCGGCACCAGCGAAGAAGTCGCCGCGACGGTCGCGTTCCTCTGTTCGAAGGACGCGGGCTATATCACGCGGCAGGTTTTTGCAGTCAATGGAGGAATGTGCTGATGGAATCAGCTCAGCGTAAGGATGGTCTGGGCCGTCGCGTCGTCATCACCGGTATGGCCGGCTTCTCACCGATAGGCCATGACTGGGCAACAATCCGCGACCGGCTCGAACGTATGGAAACCGGCGTGCGTCACATGCCTGACTGGGATGCATACGAAGGGCTCAATACCCGCCTGGGCGCGCCGGTCGAGGATTTTGTTCTGCCCCGCCATTACACCCGCCGGGTGTTGCGCAGCATGGGGCGCGGCGCGCAGATGGCAACCAGAGCCACCGAATTGGCACTGGCCGACGCCGGGTTACTTGATGATCCGCTGCTTACCAGCGGCGATCTGGGCATCTCCTACGGTTCATCCGCTGGCGAGCCTGATGCAGTCGCGGACTTCGGCAATATGCTGCTTAATAAATCCACCGACGGGCTCAATGCCAACTCCTACATTCGCATGATGGCGCATACCGCTGCGGTGAATATCGGCGTGTATTTCGGAATCCGCGGGCGCATCCATACCACCTCCAGCGCTTGCACCTCCGGCAGTCAAGGCATCGGTTATGCCTACGAGGCGATTCGGTTCGGCCGGCAGAAAGCGATGGTGGCTGGCGGCTGCGAAGAGTTGTCTGCGTCTGAAGCAGCGGTATTCGACACTCTATTCGCTACCAGTACGCGCAATGACGCGCCGCACACCTCACCGCGCCCGTTCGATGCAAAACGTGACGGGCTTGTCGTCGGCGAAGGTGCCGGTACTCTTATACTCGAAGACCTGGAACATGCCTTGGCGCGCGGTGCCCGTATTTATGCCGAATTGCTCGGCTTCGGCACCAACAGTGACGGTCGCCACGTAACCCAACCGGACACTCAGATGATGGAACAGGCAATCCGCATGGCTCTTGCGGACGCGCAGCTTCCCTCAGACCAGATCGGCTATATCAGTGCCCACGGCACCGCTACCAACCTGGGCGACATTGCGGAAACTCACGCCACTCATGCGGTATTCGGCGACCAAACTCCAATCAGTGCGATGAAGAGCTTCACCGGCCATACGCTGGGGGCCTGTGGCGCGCTGGAAGCCTGGGCGGCTATTGAGATGGCTCGTGACGGGCGCTTTCACGCCTGCGCCAATCTCGATGAGATGGATCCCGCCTGCGCCGCACTGGATTACATCATAGGCGAGTCGCGCAATATCGACTGCCAATACGTCATGAGCAACAACTTTGCCTTTGGTGGCATCAATACCTCGCTGGTATTGGGTCGCTGGAACTGATCATTACAACCACAAGGAAAAAAACCATGCGCAAAGGATTCACGCCGTTCGCACTCGTGCTCTCTGGCCTGATGTTTGCTGGCGCTGCCGAAGCCCGAGACACCACTCATATGCTGTCAGTTCAGGATGTGATGGCAACCGCCGATGCCAAGGCCAAGCTCGATCCCTCGATCAAGTTTGTATTCGCCGATGCTCCCCATGGCAAAGTGCTCAAGCGACACGGTAATTTCGTAACCAACAAGAAAACCAATGCCTTCGGCAAGTCTGATCAGCAGGCCTGCCAGTGGGTCATGCTGTCAGCGCTCATCAGTCTGCAGGACCGAGTGAAAGCCGAAGGCGGCAATGCTGTGGTCAACATCGAAAGCTATTACAAACAGCAGCCGATGGTGTCGCGCACCGAGTATGAATGCCACGCCGGCGCCATCATGGCGGGTGTTGCGCTGCGCGGTGACGTGGTCACCCTTGAAAAATAAGCATGGCCAGACAACAGGTACTGCTCGCCGTTTCTAAGTTACCTACTTCCAGCTCCGGGACCATGTGCTCCCGCGAGGCGCGCCGATTGCTGAGCCAGTTGACCGCTAATCAAGGCTTCACCTGCCCGGAAGCAGACTGGAGCCCACGCGGACGCGGTCCACCAAGGCACCTCGGACTAGCTTCGAACTGGTTTGCGGGTATAACGCATAAACAGGGTTTGGTGATTGCCGGGCTGTCAGACGCACCCTTCGGGATTGATCTGGAACGCTTCAATTCCCGTCATACTGATCGACTCGAAGGCTTGATAGACATACTTCCCGAACCACACGTGCGAGACGCAATCCGCCAGGCCAGGTCACCACAACAAGCGTTCTACCAGGCTTGGACACTGCACGAAGCGCTGTTCAAGCTGGCTGCTCAAACCAGTCAGCCAGCTTCGTCAGCCTTCAACACACGACTTGAATCTGCTCTTCAAGCAAGTGATCAGATACGGCTCTGGCAAAACCGGGAATGGACGCTTGCTGTGACTGGCTGTGCATCGCTGCTTCTGGAAACCGGCCCTGCTTCAATGATCAGTGGCATGACTGAGGTGAACTCCGTTTTTTATTGATTGCCAATTGAGTCAAAAAACAGCCGGATCGTGGCCGGGTTAATAATGGTCCGCCTCGCTTGGCACCGGAAGATAGATTTCGGCCTCGCGCTTTCACTACAACAACTTTTTAGCACCCGCCTTCATTGTCGCGCAGTAACAGAATGCGGCTATAGCCCAAGAAGTCTTCCAAGTGACCGGTAATTATCGCAACGACGATAGGCAGTTGCAGGGCCTGGTAGTCATGCACTGCGATGTTGCGGAAACCGACCATTTTCTGCAATCGCTCAGCCAGTTGAACGTCGATCCAGCTGGCCTCGGCGAGCAGTGTAAACACGTCGCGGGCGCTCTGCGGCACACCCAACCGGTCCCGCCTGATCAAGTGCTGCCCCATATCGAGCGCGGCCTCGCATGCCCGCTGAATATTGAGAATGGCTGCATCCTGGCGAGTATGATCAGTTAGGAAGGTTTCGGCGCCCTTGGCATACTCTTCACGGGCGCGAGCAATGCAGCGCTCGATGGTCGCAGCCTTGTTGATCAGCACATCATCCAGCATAGATCCTCCCTGTATCACAAATATCCTGCAGAATCCCGGCACGCGCTTCATCCAGGTCGGTTTTTTCGCTGAGAATGAAACTCTCGTACAACGGCGCCTCGCTACCACGGGACCACAAACGCTGACCCGTAGTTATGACTCGGTACTGCATAACAGTCGAGGCCGTGAGCAGATCAAGCAGATCGACCGGACACCCGACGATGCCTGCCAGCCGGCTCGACAGATCCCATAGATCTACCGGGCCAGGCGCTGTGCCAGCAAGAATTGCGAGATCCAGATCGCTGCCCGGACCGGCATCTCCGGTCGCACGGCTGCCGAATAGGTAGACCGCAGACAAGTCGGGAAACGCGGCATGCAGCTCGTCGAGAGCAGGTTGCAAGTTCATCTCAACTCCGTATGTTCTGGAGCGAAGCGGATCAGTCGCCGCGCTCGTAATCCACTGCCCGGTTATGCAAAGCTATAGTGCGGACCCGGCTTGATCATCTTACAGCTCGTCCAGAAACTTCTCCGCATCCAGCGCTGCCATACACCCAGCACCAGCCGAGGTAATCGCCTGGCGATAAACATGGTCTGCCACGTCGCCGGCGGCAAATACCCCAGGAACGTTGGTAGCGGTGGCGTTGCCTTCAGTGCCGCTCTGGATTTTCAGGTAGCCGTCCTTCATATCCAGCTGACCTTCGAACAGGCTGGTATTGGGGGTATGGCCGATGGCGATGAAAACGCCCGCCAGAGCGATATCTTCCGTGCCACCTTCGTTGTGGGCGATGCGCATGCCGGTAACGCCGGTGGCGTCACCGAGCACTTCGTCCAGCGTCGAATTGAGCCTCAATACAATCTTGCCTTCTGCTACGCGGGCCAGCAGCTTGTCGACCAGAATTTTCTCGGCGCGAAAGATTTCGCGGCGATGCACCATGGTGACTTTCTTGGCGATATTGGCCAGATACAGCGCTTCTTCAACCGCCGTGTTGCCCCCACCGACCACGGCAACGTCCTGGTTGCGGTAGAAGAATCCGTCACAGGTTGCACAGGCAGAGACGCCCTTGCCCATGAAGGCCTCTTCCGACGGAAGCCCGAGGTACCGAGCCGAGGCGCCGGTCGCTATGATCAGCGCGTCGCACTGATATTCGCCGCTGTCGCCCCACAGTATGAAAGGGCGCTTGCTCAGGTCGACCTTGTTGATATGGTCGAACAATACCTCGGTGTCGAACCGCTCGGCGTGCTTGCGCATACGCTCCATCAAGTCGGGACCTTGCAGGCCTTCGACATCACCCGGCCAGTTGTCCACTTCCGTGGTAGTGGTCAGCTGACCACCCATCTGCATACCGGTGATCAACAACGGCTTCAGGTTGGCACGTGCTGCGTAGACCGCCGCGCTGTAACCAGCAGGACCAGAACCCAGAATCAGCAGACGGGTATGACGAACTTCAGACATTAAAGCCTCCAAATCACCGCCCTTGCGGTGGTATCAATAGAATGGAGCGGCCTCGGCTCAAAACCGGTTACCGCTCATGCATCATCAGAGCTGCTTGGCGTTTTCAGCGAGGTAAACTGCCATGCCTTCACCGTCGGCTTGCATGCCTTTCTGACCCTTACGCCAGCCAGACGAAGGTGAGGTCGAGCGGCCAGAAAAAACGACAGCGTATTTCCCTCGCAACGTTACAGAATCGAAATCCTCTACAATAGTGCCCTTGGACACAACGGCCGGCGCAACGAAGTCCGGGGCCGGACGGCTGACCCAATACGCTCATGGGACACTCTTGAAACTCGTTAGCGGTGCATACTAGAGCACCGATTGTAATAGCGGTACATCAATGCGTTTATCGGGCAAATAGTTTACCCCTATGGCGTAAATCTGGAACCGTCTTTAATGAAGGACCTGCAACATGAATCAATCATTGGCGCCCCTGCGGGGCCCTGAATATTTCAAGGAAGGCTGGCGAGTCGTGCGCCGGCCCGGCCTGCGGCGCTTTATTGTCATACCCTTGATCCTGAATCTTGCCTTGTTCGCAGCCCTGATCAGCTGGGGCGTCTCGCAGTTCAATTTCTGGATGGGCCAGTTAGTTCCCCAACTTCCGGAATGGTTGAGCTTTGTCGAGTGGCTGTTATGGCCTTTGTTTGCGCTGGTGGTATTACTGGTTCTGTTCTTTGGGTTCAGCGTCGTCGCCAACCTGATCGCTTCGCCGTTTTATGGCTTTCTGGCGGAAAAGATCGCTGAGCAAGAGCGCGGACTGGTCAGCCCCCCGACAACCTACAGGGATATTCTGTTGGTGGTGCCCAAAAGCGTGGGACGTGAGTTGCGCAAGATCAGCTATTACCTGCCCAGGCTGATTGCGCTGCTGGTGCTGACGCTAATCCCGGTGGTCAACCTCTTTGCCTCGCCCTTGCTGCTGCTATTCGGGGTCTGGATGATGGCCGTACAGTATGTGGATTACCAGGCGGACAACGATCAGGTGAGCTTCATCGACATGTTGCGGTGGATGAAGGGCCGCCGGGCGCTGTCGCTGGGATTCGGCCTGCCTGTGTACTTCGGCATGCTGATCCCGCTGGTCAATCTGCTGGTGATGCCGGCTGCGGTGGCCGGTTCGACGTTACTATGGGTACGAGAACGGCCCGCAGCGCCATAACCCATCATCCACCGCAGCACTCTGCCAGCGCGGGCTCCTTAGCAGCAAACCGCGCCGGCAGGGCACCGATCGATGCATGATCAGGCCAGCGTTTTCAGCGCCTCGCGGCTGAATGACAGAATCTCGCTGAACCGCCCCTCGCGGACCTTGGCCGCCCACTCGGGGTCGACGATCAAAGCGCGGCCGACCGCTACCAGGTCGAACTCGCCTGCGCCCAGGCGCACCAGCAGATCATCGATATTCGCCGTCTCGGCGACCTTGTCGGTCTTGACCATGAATTCCAGAAACTCCCCGTCAAGGCCTACGCTGCCCACAGTGATACAAGGCTTGCCGGTAATCTTGCGGGTCCAGCCAGCCAGATTCAGATCCGCGCCCTCAAACTCCGGCTCCCAGAAACGCCGCTGTGAGCAATGGAAAATATCGACACCTGCTGCGGACAGTGGCTCGAGGAAAGCGCTCAGCAACTCGGGTGTTGGTGCCAGGCGCGCCGTGTAGTCCTGCTGTTTCCACTGGGAAAATCGGAAGATTACCGGGTAATCCGGGCCGACCGCCGCGCGTACCGCTTCAATGATTTCAACCGCAAAACGACCGCGGTTTTCCATGCTGCCACCGTATTCGTCATCGCGCTTGTTAGCGCCTTCCCAGAAAAACTGATCAATCAGATAGCCATGCGCTCCATGCAGTTCTATCGCATCGAATCCGATGGCTTTAGCGTCCCTGGCGGCTTGGGCAAAGGCTTCTACGATCTCTTTGATATCTTCTCTGGTCATGCCGTGCACCAGCTTGTTTCCGTCTTTCACCTTCTCCATTGGGCCGAAGCCTGGCACCTCACCATTCGGTTCGGTACCCAGGCGACGCACGTTGCCTACGTGCCATAACTGCGGAGCAATCTTGCCGCCCACTGCATGTACCGCGTCGACCACTTTCTTCCAGCCGGCTAGCGCTTCCTCACCGTGAAAGGCGGGAACGTCCAGGTAGCCGCTTGCGGCAGGATGGCCAATGGTTGTGCCCTCGGTGATGATCAGACCAACACCTGATTCCGCCCGCCGACGGTAATAATCCACAACCTGCTCGGTCGGTACGCCACGGGGCGAGAAGTTACGTGTCATGGGTGCCATGACAATGCGGTTGTTCAGCGTCAGCGGACCGGTCTGGAAGGTTTCAAACAGGGGGCGAGTATCAGCAGCCATTGAATTCTCCTGGCGTCATTTTCAGAAAGAAACACGAGCGGCCCGAGCTGACCGGTCGTCTGGGATAAAACGTCAAGGGCGCAAAAGGCGCTCCAGTTGATCAATGAAAATTCTGAGCGGATTTATCTGGCGGTCTATCTTCATGCGCAGCAAGGCACCTTCCCAGGCAGCGCCGATGAAGGCGCCGAGGGCTTTGGCGTCCTGGTCCGCTGCCACTTCCCCGGCGGCCTTGGCCTGCTCCAGACAGCTGGACAGTAGGTCGCTGGAACGCTGCAGAATGGCGCTTGCCGCATAACCGATGGGCTGACTTTCGCCGGCCTTTTCATGGCAAAGACTGCCAATAAAGCATTGATGCGTCGGCTCGGCCTGGTTGGCAAAATACCCCACTAGATCTCGATAAAACCGCAGAATGCGCTCCCGGGGCGAGGCGTCCTCAGCACTTAATGCCTTGGCAAACCGTTCCAGGCGGGGCAGGTAATAAAAATGCAGCGCCTGGATCGCAAAGTCTTCCTTGCTTTCGAAGTAATGATAGAAGGAGCCCTTGGGAACACCGGCGCTCTGGGTAATTTCCTGCACGCCCGTGCCGTTGTAGCCCTTGAGCAACATTACGTCTGTGCCCGCTGCCAGAATGCGCGCGCGTTTGTCTTGGATTGCGTTCATGCCGAGCACTATACGACCGGTCACCTATAGTTGATATAAAGAAAAGCCACTATTGATGCGGGTGATGAAAGCAGATAACAGGGTTATTCCAACTGGATAATGTGACCGGAGTACCAGTCTGACCCATCGTGATTGACCCCTCCCGCTCGGCAAGTATGATCGGCTTGCTCCCAGCCCGTTTTCCAGACAGTCCTACCCGTCGTCAGCTCCTCGACAGATATCGGGTTTCAGCCATGGGGCGCGAGCAAATCACCTCGTATACAGGGAGTGTTCGCATAAATGCTAAGCATAGGGATCGGCTCGAAAACGTCTACCGGCGGAGTCGTCATTGAAGGCAATGACGGCTTGCTTTTCAATGGCCTCGTCGCCAGCTCTGTCGGCCATAAGGCAACCTGTCCAGCCTGCAAGAAAGGGATAGGTGAGATCGTAGCTGTGGGAAGCAGGACGGTAGATCTCCCGGCAGGGCCCGCGGCAAGATCCGGCGACTATGTGGCCTGCGGCTGTCCGCTCGGCGCCAATATGCTCCTCGGGGAAGGCACTGTCAGCATCGGCAATGAGCATATGGGTAGTGCGCTTTCTGTCAGCATCCCTCCCTTTCCTGGTGCGTCCAGACTCCGTGTGGACTCTAACCCGCATATGGAAACGACCGGCTATCTTTCAGATGAACCAACAGACATCAACCAGGAAGGCGCCAGCACCCAAATCCCCACCAGGGACCTTACGGGTGATATGGCGTCTGATACTGTACAAGAGAGTTCTGCAAGAACCTGGGATAATGTGACAAACACGAGAATCTCGACGTTAGACTCCCAAGTTCAAGGAGCTGCGACCGGTTTTGTCAACGAAGTTGAGTCAACGCTGGGAATTAGACTCCGAGTGACGCAAGCACTGAGAACGAGCGCAGAGCAAGATGCATTATATGCGCAGGGCAGAACAGCTTCTGGAAGAGTTGTCACAAACGCCAGAGGTGGGGAAAGCTATCACAACTATGGTCTTGCAATTGATGTGGTTGAGATCAGAGATGGTAAGGCTATCTGGAATACGGACTGGACTGCTATAGCGAAAGTTGGCGTCAGTCATGGGTTTTCATGGGGTGGCAACTGGACGACTCCGGATAAACCCCACTTTCAGATGGACTTTGGGCTATCTATCAGACAATTGCAGCAGGACCATAGACCATGACGAAGATGTTTTCTTTGACGAGTCGCCTGTTTTTGTTTTTTTGTTTTTTATCATCATTGTTTGTGAATGGCAGCATGTCTCATGCTGCCAACTCTTCAAAGACATCCTGTACGGTTGAGGGATCGTTGCCTTGGCGGCATGTGGATCTGTCCAAGACGGCTAAGGTGGAGGTAAAACCGTTGGAAGGCTCCTCCGAAGGGGGGGATATCGCAATCTATTTAATGCGCGGCGAGGTCGCTGCAATCAAGACTGTTTTTCTGGCTGAAACCGGCAAAGCGGAAATCGACTACTATTTCGGCCCTGGTGGCGACAATGGGCAGTATCTTGTCGAGCTGTCTGATTATCGCTATACGGCACCTATCTATTTTCCTGACTCCAAAATTGCCTCGATAAGCATCAATCAATTTGTAATTTGCGAGGGCGTTGACCCAAATTACCCGGGCAGTCAGGACTTGAGTCGGGAATATGAAAGAGCAGTCCAAGTATTAAGCAGCGTGAGAAAGCTTCTGGAAAAATAACTTAATGTGCAAGGGAGGGTAAGTTTGTACTGCTGGATCTGGAAGGAGATGCCGGTATTAATATCGGAATATTCATCGCGTCGGCCATGGCCGCTGGTCAGTATTTCATCAGGGATCACCGGCCCTTGCCGACTGCATCCGAGAAGACCGAGCTGATTCTGTTATCCCTCTTGGCTCCCCGATGCCAATGAAGGAGCCGACCTTACGCTCTCACTTGAAAGCCGATGGCTTTCGCTCGGAACTACAAAAAGCCAGACCTAAACGGCCTGGCTTGTAGCTTGTAGCTGACCGAAGCTTAGTGCTCCACGCCACCGTCACCGTGAACATGGCCATGGGCCATTTCTTCTTCGCTGGCATCGCGGATGTCCACTACCTTGACTTCAAAGGTGAGACGCTGGCCTGCGAGGGGGTGATTGCCGTCAACGGTCACTTCATCGCCTTCCAGCGCAGTGATTGTGACTATCTGCATACCACCGTCCGGACCGGAAGCATGAAACTGCATTCCCACTTCGAGTTCGTCCACGCCTTCAAACATGTTGCGCCCCAGCACTGCCACCAGCTCAGGGCTGAATTCACCGTAGGCATTTTCCGGCTCGACCGATACTTTCAGCTCGTCACCGGACTGCTTGCCTTCAAGAGCCTGCTCGAGACCCGAAATAATGTTACCTGCACCATGCAGGTAAACCAGCGGAGCACCGCCAGCGGAAGAATCGAGAACTTCACCCTCATCGTTGGTCAAAGTGTAGTCAATCGAAACAGCTTTATTGGCAGCAATCTGCATAGTGGGACCTCTGTCTTTTTCAATAAACCCGTAAGTCTACGCCGGTTGGCACCGGAACGCACGGATTGACCGACGCCTGGCAGACTACGAACATGAAGGTTTACAGGTGGCCCAAAGCGCCACGGTCAGCTATAACGGTGTTCCATGGAAAACAGACTGGTACTGGTAATCAACTGCGGCAGTTCCTCGATCAAGTTTGCGTTGCGTCAGGAAGGCCAGAGCCTACCGCTCGCAAGCGGTATGGCTGAGCGGTTGGCTACCCCTCAGGCGAGCCTGAAATGGCGTGCCGGCGAACAACAGCAGGAGAGCGCCCTCGCCGATGGCGAGCATCGCTCGGCCATGGCTGCATTGCTTGCGCTGATCGAGCAGTTCGCAGATCAGCCCCTCAGCGCGGTCGGCCACCGAGTGGTGCATGGAGGCGAACATTTCACCGGCGCGAGCATCATTGACGCCGGTGTGATGGACGCTATCCAGGCCAACGCGCCGCTGGCGCCCTTGCACAATCCAGCGAACCTGAACGGTATTCGGGCAGCCAGGCAGGTCTTCGCCAGCATTCCACACGTGGCAATCTTCGATACAGCTTTTCATCAGAGCATGCCAGCCCACGCTTATCGTTATGCGCTGCCCAATGAGCTGTACAGCGTGCATGGAGTGCGTCGCTACGGCTTTCACGGCACCAGCCATCAATACGTAACCAACCAGGCCAGCCTGATGACGGGTCTGGCGATGGGCGAAGGTGCCTGGCTAAGCGCACATCTGGGCAATGGTTGCTCCAGTTGCGTGGTGTTAGACGGTAAAAGCCTGGATACCAGCATGGGATTGACGCCGCTCGAAGGCCTGGTGATGGGCACACGCAGCGGTGATGTGGACCCTAACCTACACGCCCACCTGGCACGCACGCTGGGATGGGATATCCCACGAATCGAGCAACTGCTCAACCGTGAAAGCGGGCTGTTGGGCTTGTCGGGCCTGAGCAACGATATGCGCCAGCTGGAACAGGCGCGTGCGGAGGGTCATAGCGGTGCCCACCTGGCCGTGGAGGTTTTCTGCTATCGTCTGGCAAGGTCACTGGCTGGCCTAGCCGTCGCCCTGCCCCGCCTCGACGGTCTCATTTTTACTGGAGGCATTGGCGAGAATTCTGCGCTTGTACGCGCTTTGACGGTAAACCATCTGGCGATTCTGGGGCTCAAACTGAACGCCGAGGCTAATACCAGTTTGCCGCGTGGCATAGCCGGCGCGATTCAGAACATTGGTTCACCCGCTATTCTGGTGATACCCACCGACGAAGAGCGCCAGATCGCCGAAGAAAGTCTGGCGCTACTTGACGCGCCCACTAGCTGAACAGAGGAGTTCCATGCACACATTCTTCATTGCTCCGACCGGCTTTGGCGTTGGCCTGACTTCGATCAGTCTGGGTCTGATCCGCGCACTTCAACGCACCGGTTTACGTGTGCATTTTCTCAAGCCCATCGCTCAACCACACCCTGGCGACAAGGGTCCGGAGCGTTCCAGCGAGTTGATTTCCCGCACCCTGGGGCTGCAACCGCCCAGGTCCCTGGCGCTGGACGAGGTCGAACAGCGCCTGGCAAACGGTGAGCTGAACGACGTTCTTGAAGACATTATCAGTCGCTTTCAGCAAGCCGCCCAAGGCGCAGATGTCGTAGTTGTTGAAGGCATGGTCCCGACCCGACAGGCCAGCTATGCGGCGAGGATCAACAACCATCTGGCAAAAGGTCTGGATGCAGATGTGATTCTGGTTACCGCGCCGGATGGCGAAGAGATGAATAGCCTGGCTAACCGTATCGAGATCCATGCGCAGACGTTTGGCGGGCCGACTGACCCCAAGGTCGTAGGGGTGATAGTCAACAAGGTCCGAGGGCTGGATACCAGTGACGACCCTCCAGCCGATCGGGGCGAGCTTAAGCGAACCCTCAAGGAATACGCTTTGGCGTTGAAGCAGCAATCCCAGGGCCTGGATACCGACGGTTTCCGACTGATCGGTTGTATTCCCTGGCAGGACGAACTCAACGCTCCGCGCACCTCGGATGTCGCCGCCCTGCTCGGCGCGCAAACGCTCAACGCCGGTGACATGACCAGCCGGCGGATGCTGGAAATATCACTATGCGCCCGTACCGTGCCGAACATCATCCAGCGGCTCAAGCCCGGCACCCTGATTGTTACGCCCGGAGACCGGGACGATATCATCATCGCCAGCAGCCTGGCGTCGCTGTCGGGGACGCCGCTCGCCGGCCTTCTGCTTACTGGCGGCATCACGCCGGACGAACGTGTCATGCAGCTTTGCCAGCCGGCCCTCGATAGCGGCATGCCGGTGCTGACCGTAACCAGCAACAGTTTCAACACGGCCACGCAGCTGGACCGCATGAATCGGGAAATCCCCGTCGATGATCGTGAGCGGGCGGAAATGGTGACCGATTATGCGGCCTCGCATATCGACCACACGTGGCTGCAGCAACGTTGCGGTACGCCCCGTGAGCTGCGCATGTCGCCACCGGCATTTCGCTATGAACTGGTGCGTCGCGCGCAGCTCGCCAAGAAGCGCATTGTTCTGCCTGAAGGCGATGAACCCAGAACAGTCCAGGCCGCTGCCATCTGCCAGCGCCGCGGCATTGCGCAATGTGTATTGCTGGCCAAGCCTGAGTCGGTGGAAGCGGTCGCCCGAGCCCAGCATATAACCCTGCCCGACGGGCTGCAGATCATCGATCCAGACAGCGTACGCGAGCAATACGTGGATCGCATGGTAGAGCTGCGCAAGGGGCGCGGCCTGAACGCGCCCATGGCCCTGCAGCAGCTTGAGGATAACGTCGTGCTTGGCACCATGATGCTGGCGCTGGATGAGGTGGACGGCCTGGTGTCCGGCGCCATTCATACCACCGCCAACACCATTCGCCCCGCCTTTCAGCTGATCAAGACCGCTCCTGGCTACAATCTGGTGTCGTCGATTTTCTTCATGCTGTTGCCGGAACAGGTGCTGGTATACGGCGATTGTGCGGTAAATCCTGACCCGAACGCCGAAGACCTGGCCGAGATCGCGATTCAGAGCGCCCGCTCGGCGGTAGCGTTCGGCATCCCGGCTCGGGTTGCCATGATCAGTTATTCCACAGGCGAATCAGGCACGGGGCTGGATGTGGAAAAGGTGCGCGAGGCGACGCGTATCGCCAAAGAGCGCGAACCGACACTGTTGATCGACGGTCCGCTCCAGTATGATGCGGCTGCCATCGCCAGCGTCGGCCTGCAAAAAGCGCCGGACAGCCCGGTGGCCGGCAAGGCCACTGTATTCGTGTTCCCTGATCTGAATACTGGCAACACCACTTACAAAGCCGTCCAGCGCAGCGCCAATGTCATTAGCGTCGGTCCGATGCTGCAAGGCCTGCGCAAGCCGGTTAACGACCTGTCCCGCGGCGCGTTGGTGGATGACATCGTCTTTACCATCGCCCTGACCGCCATTCAGGCCGACAATAACAAATGATCCGACGCCTGGTAGCCAAGCCGGGACGTCATGACCGAGTATGAAAATGCTGAGCTTTCTACCTGCATCCGTTCGCGGAGCATTGTCCGCAATCTTGCTGATCCTCAATACACTGCTGTGCTTTAGCGTTCTCTTTCCCCTGGCGATGCTCAAGCTGTTGCCCTATAAGCCGCTCCAGGCAGCCTGCACCCGCGCGCTGATTCGCATCGCGGAGTTCTGGATGCTGTGCAACAGCGGGTGGATGAAGCTCACAGGCAATATCGAGTGGGATATTCAGGGCCGGGAAAAGCTTGATCATGACGGCTGGTATCTGGTGGCAAGCAATCACCAGAGCTGGGTAGATATCCTGGTGCTGCAGCATAATCTCAATCGCCGCATGCCGATGCTCAAATTCTTCCTCAAGCAAGAATTGATCTGGGTGCCGATAATCGGGATCTGCTGGTGGGCCCTGGATTTTCCTTTCATGAAGCGTTACACCAAGGCTTACCTTGACCGGTATCCTGAAAAAGCGGGCCTGGATGTAGCTGCCACGCGCAAGGCCTGTGAAAAATTCAAGACCACGCCGGTCGCGGTCTTCAATTTCCTTGAGGGCACGCGCCTGACACCGTCAAAACACGCGCAGCAAAACTCACCTTACCGTCATCTGTTGCGCCCCAAATCAGGGGGCGTCGCGTTTGTTCTGGACGCCATGGGTCAGCAGCTGCGCTCCATCGTAGACATTACCATCCACTATCCCGACGGCAGCCCGAGTTTCTGGGACCTGCTGAGCGGGCGGATCCGGCGGGTAGTAATGCGTTGTCAGATCAGGCCGATACCGACTGAATTCCTTGGCCAGAACTACCATCATGACCTGCAGTTCCGCGAAGCCTTTCAGGGCTGGATCAACCAGCTGTGGCAGGAAAAAGACGAGTTGCTTGCGCAGCTGTATCGGGACTACCCACCGCCAAAGAAATGATCCGAGCAACCAAAAAGGCGTGCCGATGCACGCCTTTTTGGTTAACGACTCGCCGCAGGTTATAGGGGACGCAGGTTGATCTCTACCCGACGGTTCTGGGCGCGACCGGCCTGGGTATCGTTGGTCGCGATCGGCTGGCTAGGGCCCACGCCGCGGCTGCTGATGCGCGAGCCAGCAACGCCCTGGCCAGTCAGATAGGACGCAACGCTGCTGGCGCGCTGCTGTGATAGTCGATTATTGAGCTCCTGCGAACCGGTGCTGTCGGTGTGGCCGACGATGTCGATACCGTTGCGGTCAAACTCATTGAACACCTTAACCAGCGAATTCAGCGTCGGATAGAAACTGCTGGAAACGTCGGAAGAGTTGCTGGCGAAGGTAATATTGCCAGGCATGACCAGTTGCAGATTGTCACCGTTGCGGATCACCTGAACACCTGATCCTTGCAGCTCCTGACGCAAACGGGCTTCCTGCTGGTCCACATAATACCCGTAACCTGCACCGGCAGCGCCGCCCACGGTTGCGCCAATCAGCGCGCCCTTGCCACGGTCTTTCTTGCTGGAAGTCGCCGCGCCAATTATCGCGCCAGCCGCAGCGCCACCAATTCCATAGATAGACGATTTGCCCGTTTGCTGTTCACCGGTATAGGGATTGGTAGTACAACCAGCCAGCAATACCGAGCACAAACCCGCAGCCATCAAACCTTGAATTTTCATGCGTTTTTCCTTGATTCCAGTAATTTGTTCGTCGCTACATTACAGCATACAAAGGGGATTCACCGAGATGCAGGACACAAGTACCTGATTCACGGCCCGCGAACTACCTAGGCGCGTATGAAAGGATGCTCACACATTTTTTCGGCCAGGAGCGTGTCCGGACCGTGCCCAGTAGCTACTATTGCCTCTTCATCCAGGCTGTACAAGCGCTGCCGAATGGATCGCTCGATAGCCTTGTAGTCTCCACCCCTTAAGTCCATGCGACCTACGCCCCGCCGAAACAGCGTATCACCTGCTATGAGCAATTTATCCTGGGCAAACCAGAAGCTCATCGAACCGGGAGTATGCCCAGGGTATGTAGGGCCACGCCGCATCCGCAAGCCAGCTCTTCGTCATCCTGCAGCAACTGGTCCGGGGCGGGAACTGGAACGTAGGGCTGCACTGCATCTCCAGGTTGTCCCATTTATCTATCCCGGCTGCGGTCCGCCAGCTTCTGCACCACCACGCTACCCACGATATCCCCCTCCACATTGACTGCGGTGCGTATAGTGTCCAGCAATCTATCTATCGGCAGCAGGATGGCGATGGCCTCGGCGGGCAAGCCTACAGACTGCAGCACCATCACCATTGTCACCATTCCCGCGCTGGGTATGCCTGGCGCGCCGGTCGAGGCAATCATGGCGGTCATGAACACCACCATTTGCTGAGCAAAGCTGAGCTCGATACCCACCAGATTGGCCACAAACAGCGCGGCGGCGGCTTCGTACAACGCCGTGCCGTCCATATTCATGGTCGCCCCCAGCGGCAGCACAAAGCCGGCAATGCCCTGCCGTACCTGAAGGTTCTGCTCGGCGCAGCGCATCGAAATCGGCAAGGTGGCCGCGCTGGAACTGGTGGCGAAAGCGGTGATAATAGCCTCCCGCGCCCCGCGCCAGAACCACAGGGGTGTTTTGCCTGTGACCAGAAACAGAATACCGGGCAGAACCACCACGCCGTGGAACAAGGTGGTGCCGAATACCAACACTATAAAACCAAGCATCGTCACCAGGAGCGAGGCGTCCTGCTCGGCCACCAGCTTTATCAGCAGCGCCATGATGCCCAGCGGCGCCAGACGCATGATCCAGCCGATAATCAGCAACAACAGGTCCATGAACTCCTGGAAAAGCTGACTGATATGGCGATAACGCTCTCCGCCCGCAACCAAAGCGATACCTACAAAGAGCGCAAAAACCACCACTGCCAGGATGCTGCCGTTGGCAAAGGCAGCGAAGGGGTTCTGGAACAGGTTGGCGAAAAAATGCAGGAAGAACTTGGAAAGGGTCAGCTGGCGTGCTTCGAAGGACTCCATCGCCTCGGCAAACATCGTCAATGACAACCCAGCGCCCGGCTTGAAGATGTGGGTGGCTATCAGCGCAACCAGCATTGCCAGGGAAAGGGTGATGACGAAATACACCAAGGTCGAAACCCAAACCCTGTGCACCTGATGATGCGCCTGGAGGTTCGACACCCCCACTACGATGGAGGTAAAAATAAGCGGGATGAGCACCATTTTCAGCAGACCGATAAACACGCTGCCCGCCAGGGTGCTGGCGTAAAGCACCGCCTCTCGGGAAGCTGCGTCTGTCGGCAGTGCGCCTACCCACCAGCCAATAAGCACGCCCAGGCAGGCAGCAACGAGGATCTGTCTATTCAGGCTGGGCATGCGCTCAGTCTCCAGGATAGGGGCTAAAGATAGCGGCCAAATATTGGGTTGAAGAACAGGAGGATACAACAGATAAGCCATGCCCGGACCAGCACAAGCGCGCTCCCGGAAGCAATCAGGCCAGTAGACCCATTACCTTGGCCTGCGCCACTGCCTGGGTGCGACGCGCCACGCCAAGCTTGTGATTGATACGCCGGGCATGGCTTTTAACCGTATGCAGCGAGATGAACAATGCTTCGCTGATCTGCTGGTTCGAGTAGCCCTGGGCGATGCAGCGCAACACATCCAGCTCGCGATTGCTGAGTGGCTCGCGCAAGCTCGCAACAGTCAACCGCCCTCCTGGCTGATGGATAGAGGGCAGCATTTCGATCAACTGGTCACGCAGCGCGGAGGCCGATGCTCGCTGCAACGCCTCGACCAGCCCCGCTGGCGCTTGCTGGATCAACGGCATGAACAAACCCGCCAGGCGATCTTCTTCAGCAAGCGACAAAGCCATGCGCAGCGCCTGCTCTGCTGCGTCAGGCCGGTGGGTGAGGTACAACAGGTGAACCAGATGCACCAGCACCTTCAACTGCTGAAGCCGCTCTCCGGTGCGCTGCAGCCTGCTCAATAAATCACGCAGCAGACTTTCGCAGGCAATCTGGTCCCCCTTGGACCAGAGCAACCGCGCATAGACCAGCTCGACCACCACCGACAACGCGTGAAAAAACGGCGGCGGTGCCGCAGGGCTGCTTGAGGAATACGTCTGCCGCAGACGCGGCAACCAGTGCTCAGCCAGCTCGTGCCGGCCAGTGGTCATCCACAGATCGCTCTTGATGGCAGTGATCCATCCGAGATAATAAACTGGCGGAACATCCCATTGATGCATCAGACGCTCGGCTTCTGTGAGGGTGTCAAATGCCTCGGTGGCGCTGTCGGCCTGTCTCGCCAAGAGGCCGGCCTTCAGACAGTAACCGAGCAGCACATGCACATCCCTGCAGCGCCGCGCCTCATCAATACCTTCCTGCAACGCGACAAGCGCCATCTTTCGATTACCGAGAAGGCTCAGCAGATAGCCTTGGTAGACGATCAATCTTCCCCGTATGGCCAGCCCCTGTGGCGGCCTTGCCTGCTCGATCAGCTCAAGCTGCCCCCGCACTGCACGTGTGGCACGCTCCACCTGCCCACGCGCTTGCATCAGGCGGGCGCGCATCAAAACGACCTGGGATTCGAAATACAGGTTGCCGACTCGCTGCGCCAGTTCGACTGCAGTTCTGGTCCACTGCCGCGCGCTGTCTATCCGCTGGCGACAGAGCTCGATATCCGCCAGGGTCAGCATCGCCATCAACCGGCTGCCCGCCTCCCTCTCGTCCAGGCAGGCGAGGCTCTGGTGACAATAGTGCACCGCCTCCTCCAGCCGACCGGCCGCTCGGGCCAGAAAACCTTTCAGGCACATCGTCTGGCCAATCAACACGCGCTGGCGATAGGCATCCCGCTGCGGCAGAAAAAACTGCAATCTGTCGAGCATCGCCTCGGCATCTTCCAGCTGACAAGCCAATGCCAGCGTCCAGGCATGGACCATGACCAGGCGTTCGGAACTCCCCTGCAAGGCCTTGGGCAACTCAGCCTTCCAGCGCAACAGGGTGCTTACCGGTTGCTCGGCCAGCAGTTGATCCAGCGGAAGCAGTTGCACGAGATTTGCCGCCTCGTCCGGCCGCTCGGCGGCCAGCGCATGTTCCACCGCCTCGGTCAGGCGGCCCTGGGCATTGAACCACTGGCAGGCCCGCCAATGTAGGTCCAGGCGTCTACGCTGGCCGCCCCCCTGCATCGCGCGCTCGCGCAGCACATCGGAGAAAAGATGGTGAAAACGGTACCACTTGCCCTCATGGTCCAAGGGCACGAGAAAAACCCGGTGCGCCAGCAGGTGGGCAATAACCTCGGCGCTATTCGCGGCTTCACGGACGCTGTCACACAGGTCCGCCGTAAAATGGTCCAACCAGGCAATGTCCTGCAGAAAGCTCTGCACTCGATCGGGCTGACCGTAGATGACCTCTTCCAGCAGGTACTCGCCAATCAGGGGGCCGCTGACCCGGGACGTCGTGAAAGACCGTGGAGCCGGGATGCTGTGCTCGGCTGCGACGACCATCAGCCTCAACCCTGCGATCCAGCCCTCGTTGCGCTGGAGAATCTGGCGTGACCATTGAGGATCTAACGCTGCAACTCCGGCTTGCTTCAGAAAATCGGCCGACGCTTCACTGCTCAGACGTAGCTGATCTTCGGTGACCTCAAGCACCTGATTACGCAGGCGCAGGCGTGCCAGGTGCCATTCAGGGCGCTGCCGGCTGGTCAGCAATAGCTGAAAAGACGCGGGGAGATGGTCGAGCAGCAGGGCGCAAAGCCGGTCGCAATGAGGGCTTTGCACCAGGTGATAGTCATCCAGCACCAGCACTGCCGGCTGATCCGCGGGATGCTGCTCGGCCAGTTTTGCAAGTATTGCAAGCATAAGTTGCTCAATGTCCAGCGGTTGCTGGCTATGACTTTGCTGCAACAAGGTCAGCTCAGCATCACCCAGCAGCGGATAGACTGATCGCAGTCCGGTAACCACCGACCGCATGAATTGCCCAGGCTGAGCATCCTGCGCATCCAGCGCGATCCATACGCAGTGCCACGCGGCATCAAGCTGTTCGCAGTATTCAATCGCCAGGGTGCTTTTGCCGAAACCGGCCGGAGCGGTGACCAGAACCAGTCTTCGACTGCCCGCCTGGTTGAACGCACTCATCAGATCGGGACGCGGCAAATGATCCGCGGGGAGCGGGGGTCTGAAAATCTTGCCGGGGTAGAAGGGAGTCAACGATGCCATGCGGCCAGTGTATCGGCTGCATGCGATGCAGGTCATGTCGATTTGTAACAGAGAACCAGGCCGGCGCTATGCCGACCTGGTATTTACTCAGCTGGGCTGAGAGTCATGCTCGCACGTCTTAGCGGACGCCAGACTGACGCAGTGCAGCGGGGGTGAACTCGTTGGCGCTGGCACGAAAGCCGTAGTTGTAGTCCTGGCTTTCTTCGTTATTCATACCCATTGCTAGGTAGCGACCGGCGAGCAGGTCGTACAAGGTTTCGGCAGCAAAGCCCGGTACCTGCGCGTTATAACGATGCAGCGCATGGGCTTCTGCTACACGCCACATGGTGCCGCGGGCATCGTAGTGGTCAATGTGAGCAGCCTGCCAGGAGTCTTCGTCGATAAAGAACTGACGCTTGGCGTAGATGTGGCGCTGGTCAGGCTTCACGGTAGCAACCACTTCCCACACCCTGTGCAGCTCATAGCGGGTCAGGTCCTGGTTGAGATGGCCGGCCTTGATCACGTCGCTGTACTGGTGCTCGGGGGAGCCCAGGTTGTAGCTGTTGTACGGGATATAAAGCTCTTTTTTGCCTACCAGTTCCCACTCGTAACGATCGGGGGCACCGTTATACATATCCAGATTATCGGAGGTACGCATACCGTCAGCTGCCGTGCCCGGGCCATCATAAGAGACCTGCGGCGCGCGGCGAACGCGACGCTGACCTGCGTTGTAGATCCAGGCCATACGTGGTGTCTGGACCTGATTTACCGTTTCGTGAACCAGCAACACGTTGCCAGCCAGACGACCTGGATCGGTTACCCGTTGTTTGAAGTAATAGAGAATATTATCCATGCGCTCCGGATCGTAATCGGTCAGCGCCTCGGGCAACACATACTGTTCGACAAAGCGCACGATGCCGAAGCTGCCATTGACCTGCGGAGTCGCCTGGGTCACGACGCGCTCCAGCGAGCCGCCACGGTATCGGGTGATGTGGTTCCAGATCACTTCCACACCATCGGCGGGGATCGGAAAGGCATTGGCCAGCTTGTAATTCTCCAGGCCGTTGCCACCTTCTACCAGTTGGGTATTGCGCGCGTTCTGAGCGGTAGCCTTGTATACATCCTCAGGCATCGCAACGCTGCGGCGAGACTCGTATACCGGCATGCGGTAGGTCTCGGGGTAGCGCTTGAACATGGCTACGTGGCCGGGGGCCAGATTCTCGGCGTACTGCTCGTAGTTGTCCGCCGTAATGACGAATAAAGGCTTGTCGGCAGCATAGGGGTTGGTCAGAAAGCCGTTTTCGACCGAGCCTGCGTCAGTGCCCAGTCCGCCAGTCCAGGCCGGGATGGTGCCAGCGGTGTTACCCGCCTTTTCTGCGCCGACTGGCGTGAGGCTGTTACCCAATTCAGCGGCTTGCTGATCGGAGACGGCGGCGCTGGCAGTACCGGCCACAAGGGCAAGCGCCAGAACAGCTGAAGACAAAAGTGTTGGCTGCATGATGAATAGTCTGCCTTGCTGGGGCCAGAGAAGCTGGCACAGTGGACGATGCAGTGGCTGAAAGACAGCCACGTACAGGCCGCGCACTATAGACAAGCCGAAGAGCGCCGGGATCAGCCGAAAGTATGATTTTCAGAACCCAGGGAACGATTTACGACAACAAAATGTCGTCAAAATGACAGCAGGCCAGACATTTTCATGCCCGGCCCGCTGAACCTCGGTTTTACAGCCTTCAGATGGTCGACAGGAACGGCGCCTCAGCCTGCTGCCACTGGGCTATCTCGCCGCGAATTTTCTTCTTGTCGAGTTTGCCGACGCTGGTTTTGGGTATTTCGGTAACAGTTGCGATCTGGCTCGGAACGGCCCATTTGTTGATCCGACCTTCATCGACATAGGTTTTCAGATGATCGCGAAGCAGGCGGGCATTCATCTCGTGACCTTCACAGGGCACGATGAGGGCGAAAGGTCGCTCGTCCCACTGCGGGTCAGGCACGCCGACCACTGCTACTTCCCTGACCGCAGGGCAGGTGCTGATCAGGTCTTCCAACTCCAGGGATGAAATCCACTCACCACCGGTCTTGATGACATCCTTGATCCGGTCGCGAATGTCGATAAAGCCCATCTGGTCGATAGTCGCGACATCGCCGGTATGCATCCAGCCGTGCGCCCACAATTCATCACTCTTCTCCGGCTCGCGGAAATATCCCTGGGTCAACCATGGCGCTCGCAACACCAACTCACCCTGCGTCTTGCCGTCTTCGGGCAGGAACTTTCCGCTGCCATCCATCAACCGCGCTTCCACCAGGGGGACGGGTACGCCCGCCTTGATGCGATAGGCCGCGCGCTCATCTTCGGTGCCGGCTTCCAGTTCCAGATTGATATAGCCGGTCGAGATCAGCGGACAGGTTTCTGACATGCCATAGGCTGCGGACAGTACCACGCCCTTTTTCTTGGCTGCTTCATACAAGCTACGGTTCAACGCGCTGCCGCCAATGATCATCTTCATGCCACCGAAGTCCATATCCTGGGCACCTTTGGCGTTGAGTAACATCTGCAGGATAGTCGGCACACAGTGGGAGAAGGTTACCTTTTCCTTCCTGATCAGCTCGATGAGCAACTCCGGCTCGTAACGGCCTGGATACACCTGCTTCACACCCATCAGCGTCGCGGTATAGGGAATGCCCCAGGCGTGCACGTGAAACATCGGCGTGATGGGCATATAAACGTCACGGTTGCCAAATATGCGCACGGTATCCAGCCCGCCCATGGTCCCTGCCTGGGTAAGGGTGTGCAGCACCAGTTGACGATGGGTGAAGTACACGCCCTTGGGGTTACCGGTTGTGCCGGTGGTGTAGAAAGTGGTCGCAATGGAGTTTTCATCAAAATCAGCGAACTCGTAGGTCGGCTCCGCTGCGGCCAGCAATTGTTCGTATTCACCTACCAGATCGGGCAGTTCAGCGGTCTTCTCCGGGCCGTCGGTCAATAGAATGGTTTTCTTGACGGTAGTCAACTGCCCTTCGATAGCCTTGTAGATGGGCACGAACTCGCTGTTGACCAATACGAAGATATCTTCGGCGTGATTCATGGTGTAGAGAATCTGCTCGGGCGACAGACGGATATTGATCGTATGCAGCACCGCTCCGATCATGGGAATGGCGAACATGCATTCCAGATAACGGTGACTGTCCCAGTCCATGACCGCAACGGTGTCGCCCGGCTTCACACCAGCGCTGGTCAGCGCGTTCGCGAGGCGGCGGATACGCTGATTGAGCGTGGCGTAGTCATAGCGGCTGATGTCGCGGTAGACAATTTCCTGGCTGCGCTCATAGCGCACTCCGGATAACAACAGATTCTTGATCAGCAAAGGGGTGGAGTGCGCCGACTCGGTCGGCTTGAGGACACGGGTATTTAACATCGGATGACCTGCTGTTCTTGGGATTGTTAGGGTCGGGCAGGCTCTTTGGCCTGCCATGAAGTGAACTATAGCCAAGCCAGCGGAAAGCTACCTATCACTCCAAAGTATGAACTGGATCATACTCCTGGGAGAAAAACATATTAAGGGTATAATCTTTCGATCAAGTCGCTTGATGACCACAGATAAGCATTCAGTCAGATTCAGGAGGTAAAATGTCGGATAACAGCATCGTAATCGTGAGTGGCGTGCGTACCCCCATGGGCGGCTTTCAGGGCAGCCTGGCCAGCGTAGCAGCAGTTGATCTGGGCGCTGCCGCTATTCGCGAGGCAGTCAGCCGCGCCGGTGTGGCACCAGAAGATGTGCAGGAAGTCATCATGGGATGCGTGCTGCCAGCCGGGCTCAAGCAGGGCCCGGCCCGTCAGGCCAGCCTTAACGCCGGTCTGCCGGCCACAACGGGCTGCACCACTATCAACAAGCTGTGTGGCTCGGGCATGAAAGCCGTGATGCTGGCACATGACATGCTGAAAGCCGGCACCAATCAGGTCATGGTGGCGGGAGGCATGGAAAGCATGTCCAACGCCCCCTATCTGATGGAAAAGGCGCGCAGCGGCTTGCGCATGGGGCACGGCGAAATCAAGGACCACATGTTTCTTGATGGCCTTGAGGATGCACGGACTGGTCGCTTGATGGGATCCTTCGCCCAGGATACTGCCGGGCAGAACGGGTTGAACCGTGAAGACATGGACGCCTACGCCATTGAATCGCTCAAGCGCGCCAAGGCTGCAATCGACAATGGTTCGCTGGACAGCGAAATCGTGCCGATCACCGTCAGCAGCCGCAAGGGCGAGACGATTGTCAAAGATGACGAGCAGCCCCATAACGCCAATATCGAGAAGATTCCCGGCCTCAAGCCCGCCTTCAAGAAAGACGGCACTATCACAGCGGCCAACGCCAGCTCGATCTCGGACGGTGCCAGTGCGCTGGTATTGATGACCGCCGCAGAAGCCGAGCGCCGCGGTCTCAAGCCGCTTGCCCGCATCGTCGGTCATGCCACCCAGAGCCAGGACCCCAGTGAATTCACCACAGCGCCCATCGGCGCCATGGCCAACCTGTTCAACAAGACAGGCTGGAGCAAGGATGACGTCGACCTGTTCGAAATCAACGAAGCCTTTGCCATGGTCACGATGCTGGCGATGCGGGAGCACAACCTGGACCATGCCAAGGTCAATATCTTTGGGGGCGCCTGCGCCCAGGGCCACCCGGTCGGCTCGACCGGTTCGCGCATCATCGTCACGCTGATCAACGCGCTGCAGAAAACTGGCGGCAAGCGTGGCGTGGCGGCGCTGTGCATCGGTGGCGGCGAAGCAACTGCAGTAGCGGTAGAACTGGTGTAAACGCAAGCAAATGCGCGGCAAGCCGATGGTGGATCATCTGGCTTGCCGCCGGATTTATAGCCAACCATTCACCTCCCCCACCCACCTTGCCTTCTTCAAACAGCTGTTCGACACTGGTCGCCATTTTTAACGCACCTCGGAGATTCCCATGAGCGATATTCGTTTCGACGACAAAGTCGTCATTGTTACCGGCGCTGGCGGCGGTATTGGCCGCGCCCACGCGCTGTTGTTCGCCAAGCATGGCGCCAAGGTCATTGTTAACGATCTGGGTGGCAGCACCCAGGGCGAAGGCGCCAACAGCGAAGCGGCGCTGAAGGTCGTTGAAGAAATCAAAGCCGCAGGCGGCACCGCCGTAGCGAACCCTGACAACGTGATCGATGGCGAAAAGATCGTTCAGTGCGCCATGGACAACTTTGGCCGCGTTGACGTAGTCGTCAATAACGCCGGGATTCTGCGCGACAAGAGCTTCGCCAAGATGACCGACGCTGACTGGGACCTGGTTTACCGGGTCCACGTCGAAGGCGCCTACAAGGTCACCCACGCTGCCTGGCCCTACATGAAAGACCAGAATTTCGGCCGCGTGATCTTCACTGCTTCCACCTCCGGCATCTACGGCAACTTTGGCCAGGCCAACTACGGCATGGCCAAGCTGGGTCTGTATGGTTTGACCCGCACCCTGGCTATCGAAGGCCGCAAGAACAACATTTTCGTCAACGCCATTGCCCCCACTGGCGGCACGCGCATGACCGAGGGTCTGTTTCCGCCCGGCGCCTTCGAGAAGCTCAAGCCTGAGCTGGTCAGCCCGCTGGTAGCATATCTCTGCTCCGAAGACTGTCAGGAAACCTCTAGCCTATTTGAGGTAGGTGGCGGCTGGATGGGAAAAGTGCGCTGGGAGCGGTCACTGGGTATTGGCTTCAACCCGGACGAAGGCTTCACGCCGGAAGACGTGGCGGCCAACTTCGAGCAGCTGTGCAACTTCGACAACGCCGTACACCCCAAGGACAACATCGAAGCGCTGCGTGAACTGATGGCAAATATTCAGAAGTTCAGCTGATAGCAGCACGATCTAAACGGCAAAAAAAGGCCCGCTCTGGTAACAGAGTGGGCCTTTTTTCTGCCTGCGGGGCAACCAATGGATCCCCGCCTTCGCGGGGATGACGAGATTGGTGGGATGCCGGACCTTTTGCGAGGGGAACGGCCTTCGCGGGATAACGGACCTTTGCGGGGAAAACAGCCAAAACACTACAGCTGCGCCCCGCCTACCCCCCGTCATTCCCGCGAAGGCGGGAATCCAGGGGTACCAGCCGGCCGCATCGAGCACGATGCAGAAAAGGCTGGATCCCCGCCTTCGCGGGGATGACGTTTTGGGGCGTGCGCGAGGACTGACCTTCAGAGGACTGACCTTCAGTAGTGCGCGTGAGGACTGACGTTTTTGTGGCGTGCGTGGGGACTGACGTTTTTGTGGCGTGCGCGAGGACTGACCTTCAGTGGTGCGCGTGAGGACTAATGTTTTTGGGGCGTGCGCGAAGACTGACGTTCAGTGGTCTTGGCGGGATAACGTTTTAGTTGCCTGCGAAGGATGACGTGAGAAGAGTTTTTACGCTCTGAAGTAGTTCAAGTGGGTCCCAGCTTTCACGAGACGCTTAGCCTGGAGCTACACCGCGCTACGCTACCGTCCGAAATGACACACAGCCTACACACTCCGTCATTCCCGCGAAGGCGGGAATCCAGGGTCTGGGGGTATTAACCGGGCACATGGGTTACACATTAAACCGGGCACATAGGTAACAGGTGATAGCGTATTGGCCCCTACAAGGACAGCCGTGCATTACCGCCATCGACTACCATCCAAAATCCGGACCGACGCCATGCGCCAGTCCGGAACGGCTTAGATGTAAAACGCTTCCAACGGCGGAAAGCCGTTGAATTCGATGGCGCTGTAGCTGGTGGTGTAAGCACCGGTAGATAACCAGTACATGCGGTCACCAATAGCCAGGTTCAGCGGCAACCCGTACTTGTAATTCTCGTACATGATGTCAGCGCTGTCGCAGGTTGGCCCGGCAATGACCGCTTCTTCCAGCTCGCCCTGCTTGTCGGTCCAGATCGGAAATTTGATGGACTCATCCATGGTTTCGATCAGGCCGGAGAACTTGCCGACGTCGGTATACACCCAGCGCTCAAGAGCGGTGTGAGATTTACGCGACACCAGCACCACTTCGCTGACCAGAATGCCGGCATTGGCAATCAGTGAGCGGCCTGGTTCGAGAATGATCTCCGGCAGATCGTCGCCAAAATCCTCCTGCAGGAAGCGAGTGATTTCTTCGGCGTAGGTCTGCAAGGTGTTGGTCTTGGTGATGTAGTTGGCCGGAAAACCGCCGCCCATGTTGATCATCTTCAGAACAATGCCGTCTTCTTCCTTCAAACGCTCGAATATAACCTTGACCTTGCCGATAGCCGCATCCCAGGCGCCGATATCGCGCTGTTGCGAGCCCACGTGGAAGGAAATCCCGTAGGGGTCCAGGCCCAGCTCGCGGGCCAGAACCAGCAGGTCCATCGCCATGTCGGTCTGACAACCAAACTTGCGCGACAACGGCCAGTCAGCGGTGGTTGAGCCTTCTGTCAGGATACGCACATATATCTTCGAGCCTGGGGCCGCCTTGGCTATGTTGCGCAGGTCGGCCTCCGAGTCAGTGGCGTACATGCGCACGCCCTTCTCGTAAAACGCACGAATATGCCGTGACTTTTTGATGGTATTGCCGAAGCTGATCTGCTCTGGCTTGACGCCTAGCGCGAGCACTTTCTCCAGCTCGTAGATCGACGCTATATCGAAATTGGAGCCCTTGTTCTTGAGCAGGCTCAGCACTTCATTGGACGGGTTAGCCTTTACCGCGTAGTAGATCTTGCCGAAGGGAAAGCCCTCGACCAGTTCGTCGTAGGCTCGGTCGATGGTTTTCAGGTCAACCACCAGGAAAGGCGTTTCGTGATTGTCGGCACGGTCCTTGATGCGGTTGAAAGTTTCGCGGTCGAAATAATCTTCGAGTTTGATGGACATGGCGTTGGCTCCAAAGCTTTGAATTCAGTTTCGGGGCGCGTGGGGACATGGCGGATCAGAATGCAGGGCAGACGGGCAATCTGCTTGGCCTGGGATACCAGAACAGCAGCGCCTTCCGACGAAAGCAACTCTAACGCATGGCCAACACACACAACCCGGGGGTGCGAACGTCTGATCAGTATCCCCACTTTGGTTCGCCTACTTCCCAAGGCGTGCGCCGAAAGCAATAAGTCCGTTATAAACCCGGCCTTGCTGTCTCGTCGTCAGTACTTGAGCCGTATGGATCGTGCCAGCCTCAACGTTCGGAGCGAACCATAAAACCAAGTGGTTACTGGGTCAATACTTAGTCATCAATTCAGGTGTTTTCACTGGCGATATTGGGATCTGGCAAGGCTGTTAAAGCTCATCTCGATCGGTTCCGGACACCGACCCCCAACAATAGACCATGACTGGACGCGCCCGTTCAGCCAGGCTTGAGCTAACGCGAGCGCGTTCTCTATGGAAAAGCGGGCATGAATCCAACCGAGCGCCTTGCTGTCGCCATTGCGTGCGACCAAGGCATTTCCTGCTCCTGGCAGCGGGCCTACCGACCCGCTGCCAGCACTCGGATCAACTTTCGCGGGCGTCTTCCCAGGTTTTCAGCAGTTCGTTGTAGGGCACTGTTTCACCCTTTGGCTTCTCGTTGGCCAGTTTGGGCTTGGGTGCGCCGGGCTGGTTCAGCCAGTACTCGGCCTCACGCGGCTCGTTCAGCTTGGGTCCGCACTCGCCAAGCACATTTGCGCGCTCCAGTCGCTGCATTACGCGGTCCTGCGCCTCGGCCAGACCATCGAGCGCCTCCTGCGGTGTTTTCTCGCCGCTGGCAGCTTCGGAAATATACTGCCACCAGAGCTGAGCCAGACGGGGGTAATCCGGCACGTTGGTACCGGTGGGCGTCCACTGCTTGCGCGCAGGGCTGCGATAGAACTCAACCAGGCCACCCAGTTTCGGCGCGGCGGCTTCCATCTCCGCTGAGTCCAGGTCGGAATCGCGAATCGGCGTGAGCCCCACCAGCGTCTTCTTCAGCGACACCGCCTTGGCCACGGTGAATTGTGCATACAACCAGGCGGCCAAGCGCTGCTTCTCGGGGGTCGAATTCAGAAAGGTCCAGGCACCGGTATCCTGATAACCCAGCTTCATGCCCTCCTCCCAATACGGCCCCTTGGGCGAAGGAGCCATACGCCATTTTGGCGTGCCGTCTTCGTTGACCACAGGCAGGCCCTGCTCGGTCATGCTCGATGTGAAGGCGGTGTACCAGAATATCTGCTGTGCAATGGCACCCTGAGCCGGAACCGGGCCTGACTCGGAAAATGTCATGCCCTGGGCTTCAGGCGGAGCGTACTGACGCAACCAGTCGACGTATTTGGTAGTCGCGTAGACAGCCGCAGGACCGTTGGCAGCCCCGCCACGGGTAACGCTGGAGCCTACCGGACGGCAACCTTCCACACGAATACCCCATTCATCGACGGGCAGGCCGTTGGGTAACCCCTTGTCGCCAGCACCGGCCATGGAAAACCAGGCGTCAGTGAAGCGCCAGCCCAGTGAGGGATCCTTCTTGCCGTAATCCATGTGGCCATAAACACGCTGACCGTCGATCTCCTTCACGTGCTCGCTGAAGAATTCGGCAATGTCTTCGTAGGCAGACCAGTTGACCGGCACGCCCAGATCGTAGCCATAGATTTCCTTGAACTGGGTCTTGAAATCTTCACGCTCAAACCAGTCAGCGCGAAACCAGTAGAGATTGGCAAACTGCTGAGTAGGCAACTGATAGAGCTTGCCGTCGGGGCCCGTGGTGAAATCCAGGCCGATAAAATCATCCAGATCCAGCGTCGGCAAGGTGAGGTCCTTGGCGTCGCCTGCGATCATGTCGGAGATCGGAACCACCTTGCCATAGCGAAAGTGCGTACCAATCAGATCCGAATCATTGACGTAGGCATCGTAGATGTTCCGATCCGATTGCATCTGGGTCTGCAGCTTTTCAACCACTGCCCCTTCCTGCAGCACGTCATGGTTAACCTGGATGCCAGTGATTTCCTCGAACGCCTTGGCCAGCACGCGCGACTCGTATTCATGGGTGGTGAGGGTTTCGGAGACGACGTTGATGGTCATGCCACGGAAGGGTTCGGCAGCCTTGGTGAACCATTGAAATTCTTCCATCTGCTGTTCTGGCGTTAACGTCGACTCCTCGAATTCGGAATCAATCCATTTTCTGGCCGCATCGGAATACTGGTCGGCGACGGCCTGCACGCTGAGCCCCATGCTGACCGCCGCAATTGCCAAGCCGAGGGACAGGGAGCCGGGTAATTTCTTTTTCTTGTTCATTCCAACCTCATCTATTTAAGTGAGTTGCCGAAAAACACCTTAGTTCGCTTCCGAAAGCAATTCAAGGCGACCTGCTTTCGAATTCGAATGTTTACGAATATCTGCTCATTCAACCCCATCTCAGCGCAATAGCCACCCATACCACCGAGATGCCCAGGGGTATCCACAGGCTCATATCGCTGAGCCCGAGGAACAACAGATGAATGTAGGCGCTGACCAGGAGGCCGATAAACAGCCGGTCCCCGCGGGTCGTGGCGATGGGCAGAAAACCCTTGCGCTCGACGCAGGGTGAGCGGACTTCATACACCGTCATGCAGAAAAGAATGCAGCCAATGGTGATGAAGAAAATCGCAGTCGGTAGGGTCCATGTCATCCAGGCGATCATGGCGAGCTCCTATACTCGGCCCAGGGCAAAGCCCTTGGCAACGTGATTACGAACGAAATAGACAACCAGCAGACCGGGAATGATGGTCAGCACTCCCGCCGCCGCCAGCACCCCCCAGTCGACGCCGGTAGCGCCTACGGTACGCGTCATGATGGCCGCGATCGGCTTGGCGTCCACTGAAGTCAGCGTTCTCGCGAGTAACAGCTCGACCCAGGAGAACATGAAGACGAAGAAGGCGGTTACGCCGATACCGGAGCGGATCATGGGTAGGAAAATGCGCCCAAAAAAGCGCGGGAAGCTGTAGCCATCGATATACGCCGTCTCGTCCACCTCGCGCGGTACGCCCGACATGAAACCTTCCAGAATCCACACCGCCAGCGGTACGTTGAACAGGCAGTGGGCCAGCGCCACACCCAGATGCGTGTCGAACAGGCCAATGGAGGAATACAACTGAAAGAACGGCAGCAAGAATACCGCCGGCGGAGCCATGCGATTGGTCAGCAGCCAGAAGAACAGATGTTTATCGCCGACAAATTTGTAGCGACTGAATGCATAGGCTGCTGGCAGCGCAACGGCTAGGGTAATGGCGACGTTTAACGAGACGTAGATCATCGAATTGATGTAACCGCTATACCAGCTCGAGTCGGTAAAAATCACCGCATAGTTCGCCAGGGTGAACTCCTGCGGCCACAAGGTCAGCGTGCCGAGAATCTCCGAGTTGGTCTTGAACGACATGTTCAGCAGCCAGTAGATGGGCGTGAGCACGAACAGAATGTAGAGCGCGATGCCAAAGGCTTTGCCTTTTGTCATTTTCATGAATGGCCCCCTTATTTGCTCTTGTCCATATGCGTAATCGTGGTGAAGAACAACCACGAAACCAGCAGCACAATGAGGAAGTAGATCAGCGAGAATGCGGCCGCCGGGCCAATATCGAACTGACCGATAGCCATGGTCACCAGGGTCTGGCTGAGAAAGGTAGTGGAACTGCCCGGTCCGCCACCGGTCAGCACAAAGGGTTCGGTGTAGATCATGAAGCTGTCCATGAAACGCAGCAGCACGGCAATTACCAGCACGCTCTTGAGCCTGGGCAGCTGAATATAGCGGAACACCGCCCAGCGCGATGCCCGGTCGATTTCTGCCGCCTGGTAGAAGGCCTCGGGAATCGCGCGCAATCCCGAATAGCACAAAAGCGCTACCAGCGAGGTCCAGTGCCACACGTCCATGAGCAACACCGTGGCCCAGGCATCGCCGGGGTTAGCGGCGTAGTTATAGTCGACACCCAGGCTGTTAAGCGCCCAACCCATTAGCCCGATATCAGCCCGTCCGAAAATCTGCCAGATGGTCCCGACCACGTTCCACGGAATCAGCAAAGGGATGGCCAGCAGGATCAGGCAAAGTGACGCCATGCGGCCTTTCGTTGGCATCATCAGCGCGACGCCTATACCCAGCGGGATTTCAATCGCTAGAACGGAGAACGAATAGATGAACTGGCGCAGCAGCGAGTCATGCAGACGCGGGTCACGCAGCACTTCCCGGTACCATTCCGCGCCCACAAAAAAGGCGGTATTGGGATCCAGAATATCCTGCACCGAGTAATTCACTACTGTCATCAATGGAATGACCGCCGAGAACGCCACCAACAGGAATACCGGCAGAACCAGAAACCACGCCTTGTTGTTTTCGGTCTTGATCACAACGCTTGCTCCTCTACCAGAAACTCATCGACATAGATCATCAGCCACTGCCGTGGAAAACTGACCCATGCCCTGCCCTGCGGCACGGCATGGTCTTCGTCCAGGCGCGCCTTGAAGATCTGCTCGCCGAGTTTGAGCGTCACGATCTTGTAGGTGCCCAGGTCCTCGATATGCTGAACATCACAGGGCAACGCATCGTCCATTTCAGATCCCGCGAGCTGCACGAACTCGGGGCGTATGCCGATCTTGATGTTCTCGGTCTGCAGACTGGCGAGATACTGGTTGAGCCTGTCGGACAACGGCAGGTCTATTCCGTCGAAGGTAACGCCACCAGCACAGCGCGATACCGACACCAGGTTCATCCCCGGACTGCCAATGAAGTAACCGACAAAGGTGTGGTTGGGTGCTTCGAACAGCTCCCGCGGCGTTCCAAACTGCACGATCTGACCGCCGTACATGACCGCGATCTTGTCGGCGAAGGTTGAGGCTTCCAACTGGTCATGGGTGACATAGATCATGGTGAGGTTGAACTGTTCATGGATCTGCTTGAGCTTGCGCCGCAGCTTCCATTTGAGGTGCGGATCAATCACGGTAAGCGGTTCGTCGAAGAGAATGGCCGAGACGTCATCCCGAACCAGCCCGCGTCCCATGGACACCTTCTGCTTTTCGTCCGCGGTCAGATTCCTGGCCTTGTTGTACAGCACGTTTTGCAGCTCGAGGATTTCCGCGACCTCAAGCACCTTGGCCTGTAGCTTGGCCTTGGGCGTACCGGCATTGCGCAGGGGAAAGGCCAGATTGTCGTAGACGGTCATGGAGTCGTAGACCACTGGAAACTGAAACACCTGGGCGATATTGCGCTCCCTGGGGGTCATCTCGTTCACCCTGACACCATCGAACAGCACATCTCCCTGCGAGGGCTGCAACAACCCGGAAATGATATTCAGCAGCGTACTTTTGCCACAGCCGGATGGCCCTAGCAGCGCATAGGCTCCGCCCTTGTGCCAGACGTGGTTCATATGCCGAATGGCGTAATCGCCTGAAGCGGAGGGTTTGACATGGTAACTGTGTGCCAGCGAGCTCAACTGGATCTCAGCCATCAGACTTGCTCCCTGTTCAGCATGGCTGGGGCCTGCACCATGTCGCCGTCCACGCTGAAGACGAACAGTTTATGGATGGGCAGATAGACCTTAATCGGCGTATCGGTACGGTAGGCATGCACACCCGACAATTGCAGGACCAGATTGAAATGCTCGTTGCGAACGTGCAGAAAGGTCTCGGAGCCACTGATTTCGGCGAGTTCCACCTGCATCGCAAACTCCAGATCATCATCATCACGCGGTACCAGACCGAGATGACTTGGACGCACGCCGAAGCTGTAGTTGCCTGGCGGTAGCGAGGCGAGTTCGGGAATCATCGAATAGAAGGCGTAGTCATCGAAGTTGATTTCGTTCTCGGTCAGCCGGCCGTTGATGAGATTGATCGGCGGTTCGCTGAACAACTCGGCAGCATGAATGTTCACCGGCTGGCGGTACACATGGTTGCCGGGGCCCGACTGGATGATCCGGCCCTCGTGCAGCAAGGTGGTGGCACCGCCAAGCGCCAGTGCTTCGTTCGGCTCGGTGGAGGCGTAGACCGCGATGGCGTTGCGTTCGCGAAACAGTTCGCGCAGCTCGACGCGCAGCTCTTCGCGGAGCTTGTAATCCAGATTGACTAGTGGCTCATCGAACAGAATCAGTGAGGCATCCTTTACCAGGGCTCTGGCCATCGCCGTCCTTTGCTGCTGCCCTCCCGACAGCTCCAGAGGATACCGGTCGAGCAGCGGCTCGATACGAAGCATGGCAGCGGTCTCCGCCACGCGCCGCCCGATTTCGGCGTCCTTCATGCGCGCGATGCGCAGCGGCGAGGCAATATTTTCACGCACCGTCATGCCCGGAAAATTGATGAACTGCTGATAAACCATCGATACGTTCCGGCGCTGGACCGGCTTGCCGGTCACGTCCTCGCCATCCATCAATAGCCGGCCGGCGGTGGGGCGGTCGAGGCCAGCCATCAGGCGCATCAGCGAGGTCTTACCCGCCAGGGTGCGTCCCAGCAGCACATTGAAGGAACCTGGCTCGAAGGTGATATTCACGTCGGACAGATGCGGCACCCCATCCACTACACGCGACACGTTTTCTAACGTAAGCGACATGCAATCGTTCCTTGTTGTTGTTCGCAGCCCACAAGAAGCTCCAGGCATCGCGAATAAAATTTTCGATTACGAATATGGATATAGCAACACACGTGCCAAGGAAACCGGCGACAGCCTCCAGCTTCAAACAAATCGTTGAATTTAATGGCAAAAAGACGGCTTTGATTGCGTTTATCTAAATAAATATTCCGCACAAATTCGAAAATGATTGTTCATCCAATGTGTTGACCTGTGTTGCAAATGAACAAATTAGTCAAAGCTCTTCTACACTTCTGAACAGCTCAAACGGGATTGTTTCGCCGAAGTTCGCGCGACGCTTTCAATTCCGAACAAACAAAACAAATCCAAGGGCCCCACAATGAAAGCCCCAGAGAACCGCCTGGCACGACGCGCTCTTATCGAAGCATCCTGGCGACGCTGCAGAGCGTTTGGCCTTGATCACGCCAGCGAACCTGCGGGCGGCTCGGTGCAGGAAGTCGACGTCCCCCTGCTCCGCAACAGGCACCATTCGCTCATTGACATAACCGGTCAGGAAGTTCTGCCCTATTACGAAAGCATCCTTTCGAACAGCAAAAGCGTGATACTGCTGGCTGATTGCGAAGGCCGGGTATTGAGTGACTGGGGGGACCAACGCCTGCTGGACGGGTGCAACAAGGCGCTGTTTCGACACGGCGCCACTTGGCAGGAACGCGCCAATGGCACCAACGCCATAGGCACTACCATTGCTACCGGACAGGCAGTGCAAGTGCTGAGGGATGAACACTTTCTCAAGGGCAACCGCTTCATGATTGGCTCAGCGGCCCCAATTCTGGATACCGACAGGACGCTGCTCGGCGTCCTGAATGTATCCAGCGACACCTACCTGCCCCAGGCTCACACGCTGGGCATGGTGAAGCTGATGTCCCAGTCGATCGAAAACCGCCTGATCATCCAGCACTACCGGCACCAGCATTTTCTGCTGACCTTCAACACCAACCTCGACAATATCGACAGTCAGTGGTCGGGATTGCTGGTATTCGATGAGCAGGGCACGGTGGTGGCGGCCAACCGCCGCGCTGAGCTGATGGCCGGTGCCAATCCTACCGGTAGCAGCATTGAGCAGCTGTTCCATAGCGCGTTGCCAGGGCTGAAGAATCAGCCCGAGCAATTGCCCGTCGTCCTGCGGCTGAACAAACGTCAGACGGTCTATGGCGTGATAAAGAAACCCCAGCCGGTGCCCGGATCCGAAGCGCCGCCGAAGCCGTACAGGCCGGTCGCGGCAGCGCCCGCCAACGCTATTACCCTGGCCCGCATCGGATTTGGCGATGCAAGGATCAGCCGCTGCATCCAACAGGCTGAACGCATCATCGAGAAAGACATTCCCATCCTGATTCAGGGGGAAACCGGCGTAGGCAAGGAGGTTTTCGTCAAGGCGCTGCATTCGAGCAGCTCCCGCAGCCAATCGCCACTGGTAGCTATCAATTGCGCAGCGATACCGGCGGAACTGGTCGAGTCGGAGCTGTTCGGCTACGAGCGCGGCGCCTTCACCGGTGCGAGCAACAAGGGCGCCAGCGGTCTGATCCGCAAGGCGCACGGGGGTACGCTTTTCCTGGATGAGATTGGCGAAATGCCGCTAAGCGCACAGGCGCGCCTGTTGCGAGTTCTGCAGGAGCGCACGGTCACCCCACTGGGATCAACCGAGGCGTATCCGGTCGACATCAGGCTGATCACCGCTACCAACCGCAGCCTGCGTCAACAGGTTGCCGAAGGCGCCTTCAGGCGGGACCTTTTCTATCGCATCAATGGGCTTAATCTTGAACTCCCACCCCTGCGGCACCGCACCGACAAGACCGAACTGTTCCGGCAACTACATGCGTTTTACAGCGAGGCGCCTGGGAAATATGCGCTTGCAGATAGCATCTTGCGGCTCTTCGAGCAGCACCCGTGGCCCGGCAACATCCGACAGTTGATCAATGTGCTCCAGGTTGGCCTGGCCATGGCGGGAGACCAGCCGCTGGAGCGCTGGCATCTGCCCGATGATTTCTTTACCGACCTGGAAGAAACCAGCCCCCATGCCAGCCAGCCACCGTTACCGAAAGACGCCATTCCTATCTGCGCCAGCCCGACGGAAGACGTGCCCTCGCTGTTTCGCAAGTGCCAGGGCAACGTTTCGCGTGTGGCCCGCGAGCTGAGCGTCAGCCGCAATACCGTTTACAAGCGCCTCAAGGAGCACGGGCTGCGCTGACACGTCGAGGGGACACTTCGATCTGACCGACATCAACAGAAGAGCCCATCACTTCCGGAAGGCATTTCACAGAAATAAACTATGTAATAATTCGATGCACTTGGCCTGCCCTGTTGCAAGGACCCTATGCCGCGCGTAATGTCCCGCACCATTGGCAGGCAGCCAGGCCGGACGCATTCGGCGACCTTGTTTAAGGAAGGTGCAGGGCATGACTCAGAGACGTAGGCAGGACCTGATACTCGAGCTGGTTCAGAAATCCGGATTCGTTACTATTGACGAACTGGTGGAACATTTTGATGTAACGCCACAGACCATCCGGCGCGACCTGAACCTGCTGGCCAAACAGAACCTGCTGCGCCGACACCATGGCGGCGCAGGCGTTGATTCCAGTACGGTCAACACCGCCTACCAGGCGCGCAAGATCATGGACCTGGAGGCCAAGGAAAAAATCGCCAACGAACTGGTGAAAATGATTCCCGACGGCGCTTCGCTGTTCATCAACATCGGCACCACCACCGAAACCATCGCCAGGGCGCTGCTTGGGCACCGTAATCTGCGCATCGTCACCAACAACCTGCACGTTGCGACCATCCTCAGTGCCAAGGAAGACTTCAATGTCATCATCGCCGGGGGTGAAGTGCGGAACCGCGACGGCGGCATCGTCGGCGAGGCAACCCGCGACTTCATCAATCAGTTCAAGATGGACTTTGGCATCATCGGCATCAGCGGTATTCATGCCGACGGATCACTGCTGGATTTTGATTACCGGGAAGTGCGCGTAGCACAGACGATCATCGCCAATTCCCGCCAGGTAATACTGGCCGCCGACCATACCAAGTTCGGACGTAACGCGATGGTAAGACTTGGAGACATTACCCAGGCGGATCATTTCTTCACCGACCAGGCGCCCCACGTCGACATCCGCCAGATGCTAAGAGACAGTGAGGTCGAACTTCACGTGGTCTGACCCACACAAGATTGCCACCGAGCGCAGCTTTTTCTGAATTCGCTCTTTCGTTCGTAAATTAATACTATTTTCGACTTGGCGGACAATATCGCCTGATATTTCGATAATATTTTCGTTTATGATTGATTGTTTTCCTTTTCGAATATTATAGTGGGTAAGTCGCAACTTCCGATCAGCCGCTGAGGAGATAGCCAGGCATGCCCTCAAGTCACGAAATTCACGACCTTATCGTCGTCGGTGGTGGGGTGAACGGTGCGGGAATCGCTCTGGATGCCGCTGGCCGCGGGTTGAAAGTGCTTCTCTGCGAAATGAATGACCTGGCCTCGGCCACCTCATCCAGCAGCAGCAAGCTGGTGCACGGAGGGCTCAGGTATCTGGAGTTCTACGAGTTTCGTCTGGTACGCGAAGCGTTGGCCGAGCGCGAGTCGCTGTTGAAAAACGCACCGCACATCATGTGGCCGATGCGGTTTCGTCTGCCACACCAACCCCATCTGCGACCTGCATGGATGATCCGTATCGGCCTGTTCCTCTATGACCATCTCGCCAAACGCGAAACGCTGCCAGGCTCCAGAAGCATCCGCTTTAGTCCCGGCAGCCCGATGGTCAACTCAATCAACAGGGGCTTCGAATACTCAGACGGTTGGGTAGATGACGCTCGCCTGGTGGTGCTCACCGCCAAGGCGGCCGAGCAACATGGCGCGTCCATCAGGACACGAACGCGCTGCGTCAAGGCGGTTCGCCAGAAGGAGTTCTGGGCGGTAACGCTGGAAGACCAGTCAAGCCGAAAGCAGACAGTTCACCTGTGCCGCACGCTGGTCAATGCGGGCGGCCCCTGGGTGAGCCGTTTGCTCACTGAAACGATTCAGGTCGAATCACCCAAACAGATCCGCATGGTCAAGGGCAGCCATCTTGTCGTACCGCGCATTCACGGGGAAGCCGAGTCGTATATTTTGCAGAACGAAGACGGCCGTATCGTTTTCGTGATTCCCTACGAAGAAAACTTTTCCCTGGTGGGCACCACCGACGTGGATTATCAGGGCGACCCGTCCCAGGTCAGCATTTCTCCCGAGGAGACCGACTACCTCATCTCGGTAGTCAACAGCCACTTCCGCAGGAAGATCTCGGCCGAAGATGTCGTCTGGACCTTTTCCGGCGTACGACCCCTGATGGACGACGAGTCGGAGTCAGCCCAGAAAGCCTCTCGCGACTACACCTTCGAGATGGACATCCAGCCCGGCAAGGCACCCCTTCTTTCCGTGTTCGGCGGTAAAATAACCACCTATCGCAAGCTCGCTGAAGCCGCCACCGACAGCCTTTGCAAATTCTTTCCCAAAGCCGGCCCTGCCTGGACTCGCCACAATGCCTTGCCGGGTGGAGACTTCACCTCTCATAACGAGTTGCAGGAGCGTTACCGCGCGCGCTACGCCTGGCTACCGAACAGTATCATCCGCCGCTTCGTCCGCACCTACGGCACGCTGACCGAGGTCATCCTTGAAGGTTGTCATTCACTTGAAGACCTGGGAAATTGGTTTGGCGACACGCTCTATGCCTGCGAGATCAGATATCTGGTAACCCACGAATGGGCACAAACGGTGGAGGACGTTATCTGGCGGCGCACCAAGCTAGGGCTTCATCTGCAGCATACCGACACGCGACCATTGCAGGATTATATGGATGAACTGCGTAGCCTGAACGTTTCCCAGGTGACTCAAATCAAAGCCGAGCAAGCCTAGCCGTTCAATCTGGCCAGAAATCGAACATTCCAAACACCCTGGTTCCACAACTGCGCACGACCTCACAGATGCGTCAAGATCAAAGCTTTCCTACTATTGATGCAGTGCAATGTGACGTCATTCCGTCTAAGCTTGGCAGATAAATATTGGTGGTTGGAGCGAGGAAGTTGCCGCCGTGGAAAAAAGACAGTTCCTGCGCCAGGCAGCCTCTATAGACGGTGCTTTCAGCGTAGGGCCAGGAACCAGCTTTGGCTGCGTGATCAGCGACTATAGCCAGGGTGGAATGCTGATCAAGCTTAATGGTGCCCGTCAATCAGGCGCCATAAAGTCGTTGCTGGAGCAAACGAGAAACCTGGGCATGGTCAGCTTTCAGCTTCCGGGCCGGCGAGTAGTGGTCGACGTAACGGTCGTTCATATTTCAAAGCAGGGGCTCGGCCTGCGCCTGTCCCACATGACTCCGCATTTTGTAATCGATATGCAACAGGCAGTCGGACTTATTCCCACAGCGAAAGCTGCCGCCAATGAGAGCAGCGTTGCCGGCAAGGCGCTGCTTGATTCCGCTAGCAAGATCAAGCTCATCCAGGAAAACAATTCCCGGATAGCCCAGTTCCTGGATAATCACCTGCCAGCTTTTTTCGAAGCGCTGAAAAGCGCCCTGCTCGATGAAGCTGACCGACAGAGGTCCCAGACAGCCCAGCAACCCTTCTTCGACACTCTTGCATTGCTGAGAAAGCAGCAACCCGACATCGGGAGTGCAATCAAGGCCCGAATTTTTCTCGACGCCACCGATGTTGCGAATAACCGTTATGTCGAAGATGTACAGGCTGGAAAGAACAGGGGGGACCGGCCGGCGCTGTCGTTGATTGAAAAAAACGAGTTTGAAGACTGGCTGGTTATTCGAAAAGCCATATCCAAGGCCGAAATAATCCAGCGCGAATACCTCATTGAGCTGCAGCTGAGATTTGATGCTGCTTTTGGTCAGCCTGGGGCTTCTCAGTGTTATAACCCTTACTCCCCTGCTGCAGTGTCCTATGCGTTTGCCGAAGCCGCGAAAAATCTGCGGATGACGGGAAAAGTCCAGATGGTGGCGTTCAAGGTGTTATATGAAGTCGTGCTGGCCCGGATGGATCTGGCGTATGGTCAGCTTAACCGCCTTTTCATCAATGCCGGGGTACTGCCTGATATAGACGTAGCCCAGTTCCTTACGGCCCAGACCCTACAGCAGCGCCGGGATACCAACGTGGCGCAGGCGCCACAGGCATCGGCGCCACAGTCCGGCGGACCTGGCGCCAGCGACCCGGCCCAGGCGCCCGCCGGACCGAATACGACTGACCGGACATCCAGCATTCCCGCCGTCCAGGCAACCGACCCCAAGCGGACCAGTACCGCTTTCAACACGGCGACCCGTCTGTGGGCTGCCCACAAAAAGGTGGTGTCAGGTGATTCCAGCCAGCTCGGTGCGCTGGACAGCGGACCCGCCCAGGCCTCGGTAGTAAACGATTCAACCTTGCATGGGCTGCACGCCTTGCAACATCGGTTGTTGCAAGGCAGCAATGGTCTCAACCGACCCGGCGCGCTGAAGAATCAACTGATGCGCTCCAGCGATCCGGACACCCCATTGTCCGAATTCGAACAGGATTCGGCTGATATGATCGAGAACCTGTTCGATAATATCGTCCGTGGCCCTACTGTTGTGGATGAGCTTCGCGAAGAGTTGCGCAAGCTGGAGGTACCTCTGTTGCGGGTCATGCTGAAAGATCCCAACCTGTTCACGGCGGAGTTTCATCCGGCTCGCCAGGCAGTGAACCACCTTGCGCTGCTCTCCGACCGCAATAGCCTGCATTCGAGCAGCAACAAAGCGGCCATCCTCAAATCCATCGCTTCCATTCTCGAGAGCAGTGACGACCAAGGCTTCAATAAGGCGTTGTTGATCCTTGATCAACTTGTAGCCAAGGAAAAGCATCTGGTCGACCGCAATCTGATGCGGGTAACCGAGGCGTGCGAAGGACAACAGCGCATCCGGCAAGCCAGCCACCTGGTTGAGCTGGAACTGATCAAGCGCCTGGTTTCACCGCCGGTACCGCAGCCGTTGATTGACCTGATCGAGCATGGCTGGAAAGACCTGATGATGTTGTGTCTTTTTCGGGAGGGTGACGACAGCCGATCCTGGGACCTTACCCTCGAGATCATCGATCAGTTGATCGCGCGCATCGTCCCGAATGCTGACACCCGGGTCGAAAGATTGCTGAAAACCGATGCCCTGTCGAGACTGGTCAGCAAGGGATTGTCGAAGGTGCATGATGTCGCGGGCAATCATCACGCTATCGTTTCCAGCCTGGAACAGCTGATTGACGGAACAGCGCCTGCCGCCCCGTTGGTAGCTTATCAAAGTACGCCCGAGCACATTCGCGCCGAGGCGAACCAGGTCAACATTGCAAACGAGACCGACAAGGCCGCGCAGCGCTGGCTGAAGCGAGCAAAAAGTCTGAAAAAGGGCCAGTGGCTGGAGAATCTTGCCCAGCCGGCCTTCCCCTCTCTGTATCAGCTGGCCTGGGTCGCAGATGACTTCAATCTGTATGTTTTCGCCAACCAGCATGGGATGAAAGTAGCGGAGCTGTCCCTCCAGGAGGTCGCTTCGAGGCTGCAGAAAGGCACACTGGTGATTTGCGATCAGGCCGCGCTGCCTGCGGTAGAGCAAGGTCTCGACACCCTGGTGCAGCGGATCTATGAGAAGCTCGCATTCGACGCTTCCCATGACCAGCTCACGGGCCTGCGTACCCGCAAGGAGTTTTCCAACTGCCTGGCCCAAAGCGTAGCCAAGGCAAGGGAAACCCAGTGCCGGCATACGCTGATTTTTATTGACGTGCTGCAATTCAAACTCATCAACAATACCTGTGGATACGAAGCCGGAGACCGGCTGCTCTGCGATCTGTCGATGCGACTCAAGAATTTTGTGGATGACGCTGCCGTGGTTGGCCGGATCGGCGCAGCGGAGTTCGCCCTGCTGGTACCCATGGATGTTGAACAGGACGGCTATATACTGGCCTCCGAGCTCAAGGCCGACATTGAGGCCAGACGCTTCCAACATGGCGACCAGAGCTTCGTTATCCAGACGGTGGTGGCGCTCGTCGGCTTCGACCACACCAATGAGCGCGTCATGGAACTGCTTAGGTCCGTGGAGGCTGCCGCTGAGATCTGCAAGAAATCCGGGCACAAGGAGATTCAGGTAGTCTTTCCCGGCGACACGCGCCTGGAAGAGCGCGACGAAGTAATGTCGTGGGTGACCCGGATCAATCGGGCACTGGATGAGGACAACCTGAAGATCCGCTGCCAGAAAATCGCACCGGTTGGCACCAACAGTTCGGCCTTGATGCACTACGAGGTGTTGCTGACCGTAATCGATGAAAATGGCGAACACTTGCCCCCCGCCGATTTCATCAAGGCTGCCGAAGAATTCAACCGAATGGGCGCAGTCGATCGCTGGGTAATCGAAAACGTGCTGCGATGGATGCAGGACAACCTGCAGGACCTCAAATATTTCGGCGGGTTTTCAATCAACCTGTCGGGGCATTCGCTCAATGACGAGTCCTTCCTTGATTTCATCTTCGACGCCCTGGTGCGCTATCAGGTACCCCGCGAGAAGCTCATTTTCGAAATTACCGAAACCATCGCCGTGGCCAATCTGGAAGACGCCGCCGATTTCATCAACGAGATGCGCGGAATCGGTTGTCGATTTTCCCTGGACGATTTCGGTGTGGGGCAGTCATCCTTCTCCTATCTGAAACGGCTACCGGTGGATTTCATCAAGATCGACGGCTCCTTCGTGACCAACATTGCCACCGACGCCATCGATTATGCGCTGGTGAGATCCATCACCGAGATGGGCCATTTTCTTAACAAGAAGATCATCGCCGAATACGTATCCAGCGAGGACATTCTCGACGCGGTAACCGAAATAGGCGTCGATTATGCGCAGGGCTACCAGCTTGGCGAACAGGTAATGATCGACGATCTGACGCTTGGCCCTTCCGCAGCGCGCTGATCAATTTTTTGCTTTGTTTGGCCTGCCTTATCCGCGACAATATGCGCCGATTTCATCCATTTTGCAGGGTTCTGCAGCTCAGCGCTGCCAGCGCTCTCGCCTGAAAAAGCCGAACAGCAGATTATGTCCAACGTTACCGAAAGAGAAGTCGCCAAGCGCCGTACCTTTGCGATCATTTCCCACCCTGATGCCGGCAAGACCACCATCACCGAGCGGCTGCTGCTGATGGGCCAGGCAATCAGCGTGGCGGGCACGGTCAAGGCGCGCAAATCCGACCGGCATGCGACGTCCGACTGGATGGCAATGGAAAAGCAACGGGGCATCTCGGTAACCACATCGGTTATGCAGTTCCCCTATCGCAACAGCATGATCAACCTGCTGGATACACCGGGCCACGAGGATTTCTCCGAAGACACTTACCGGACATTGACAGCGGTCGATTCCGCGCTGATGGTGCTGGACGGCGGCAAGGGCGTCGAGCCACGCACCATCGCCTTGATGGAAGTCTGTCGCCTGCGCGATACGCCTATCGTCAGCTTCATCAACAAGCTGGACCGTGACATTCGCGACCCGATTGAACTCCTCGATGAAATCGAAGCCGTGCTGAAGATCAAGGCCGCACCGATTACCTGGCCCATTGGCTGTTATCGGGATTTCAAGGGCGTCTATCATCTGGCCAACGATTACATCATCGTCTATGAACCAGGCCACGGGCACGAGCGGACCGAAGCGCGGATCATCCAGAAGCTCGACTCGGATGAAGCGCGGGAACACCTCAAGGATCTTTACGACAGCTTCGTCGACGAGCTGGAGCTGGTCCAGGGCGCCTGTCATGAGTTCGAGCGGGAGGCTTTCCTCAAGGGCGAGATGACGCCGGTATTTTTTGGTACGGCGCTGGGCAATTTCGGCGTGGAGCAGGTCCTTAACGCAATAGTCGATTGGGCCCCGGCGCCGCTATCACGCCCGGCCCATGAGCGTAGCGTTCAGCCGACCGAAGAGACTTTCTCCGGCTTCGTCTTCAAGATCCAGGCGAATATGGACCCCAGGCACCGTGACCGTATTGCCTTCATGCGCATCTGTTCAGGCCGTTACGACAAGGGCATGAAGCTTTTTCACGTACGCACCGGCAAGGAGGTCCGCATAGCGGATGCTCTGACCTTCTTCGCCGCCGAACGCGAGCATCTCGAAGAAGCCTGGGCCGGGGATATCATCGGCTTGCACAACCATGGCACCATTCAGATTGGTGATACCTTTACCCAGGGGGAGAGTGTCGGGTTCACTGGCATCCCCCATTTCGCACCCGAACTGTTTCGTCGTGTCCGGCTGAAGGATCCGCTGAAGTCCAAACAACTACGCCAAGGCTTGCAGGAATTGGCGGAGGAAGGCGCAACCCAGGTTTTCTTCCCACAACGCAGCAACGACATCATTCTGGGGGCGGTGGGTGTGCTCCAGTTTGACGTGGTAGCCAGTCGCCTGAAAGAGGAATACAAGGTCGAATGTCTGTATGAACCTGTGAATGTCTGGTCAGCGCGCTGGATTGAATCAGGTGATAAAAAGAAGCTGGAAGAGTTCAAAAACAAAGCCATGGAAAACCTAGCCATCGATGGCGGCGGGCATCTGACCTACCTGGCCCCCACCCGCGTCAATCTGAATCTGACCGCGGAGCGCTGGCCTGAGATCAAGTTCCGCGCTACCCGTGAGCACCACTGAGAAAACCTGGTAATACATGCTCATCGGGTAACAGATGAGCATGCGGTTCTCAAAAAGTCAGCGTATTGGCGCGACGATACGCCTCGATGCCGTGCCGGATTCGCTTATGGTCGGATGCATCTGGCTGGAGCGCTATCGCCGGACGTCGAGCCACGGCCGCCTGGCCGGGGCGCGCCCTGCATAGTCCCGCCCTGGCTTCCCCTCCGTATTCAGAGGTCTGCGCGATCCTCAGCTTCGACACTCCCCAATACAACTCCGACTGACTGGCGCCGTCACCGGATACTCTTAACACCTGACAAACCAGAGGCTGCAGGCGGGGAGCCTGTTCGTAATAGTAACCACTATTGTGGGCTTCGAGCGGTGGGGAACTCAACAGGTCGTCTGCAACAACTGGCCCTGCTGCCGCTCCCACTCCAGACACTAGAAAGCCAAACCCACAGGTCATGCTCACCCAATTGCTGACACCTTCTCCAAAAAACTTTTTCATGCCTATCACACTCCGTTTGTGATCAAGCTCTCATTAAAAAGGCTTACTCCGCCGCATAAGCGGACCGGCCAGTTCCGTCAGCGTGCAACAGTAGCGGCGACCATTCCATGGACTTCACGCCGCGTAAGCACGTGCAACGCATTCAACATTCATAGCAACGCGTAAATGCCGTCCTCATCCAGACAACATCCAATTGGCAGATTCTTCGGGAAACTGCCATGCTTCATTTATTATTCAGCCCTTATGCGTCAATTATGCGTCATATTGATACCCATACCCACCTCGACTGTCCGGATTTTGACGCCGACCGTCAGAAAGTCATCACGGACGCCCACGCTGGGGGCGTAGTCCGCATACTGGTAATGGGTATTACCAGCAGCCACTGGGATCGTTTGTGGCACATGGTCTCGTCTGAACCCAGTCTATTTGCGGCATTCGGTCTGCACCCGGTGTTTATCAATGAACACCGGCCTGGACATATCGCGCTTCTGCGGGCCAGATTGGAAAGCCTGGCAGGTGACCCGCACTGCTGCGCCGTCGGCGAAATCGGCCTGGATTATCTGCTCACCGACCTTGACCGCGAGCGCCAACAGCATGTGCTTGAAGCGCAGCTCAAGTTGGCGAGTGACTTCAATCTCCCCGTTCTGCTCCATGTGCGCCGAGCTCATGCGCAAATGATTGCGACGCTCAAACGTTATCGCCTGGCGCGGGCCGGCATCGTTCATGCCTTTGCGGGGAGCCGTGAAGAGGCCCGGGAATACATCAAGCTGGGCTTCAAGCTCGGCCTGGGTGGCGCGGCGACATGGGAACAGGCGACGCGTCTGCGTCGCGTCATCGCCGAGCTACCAGCAACGAGCCTGGTACTTGAAACGGATGCGCCAGATATGTCGCCTGCGTTCAATGCTCACCAGCGCAACAGCCCGGTGCATCTGCCGCGTATCTGCGAAATCCTGGCGACCCTGCGCGGCGAGACACCGGAACAGCTGGCTGAGGCCTGCCTTAATAACACCTGTGAATTGTTTGGCTGGGATCCCACTGCGGTGTATTGAGGGTGGCGGTCTGCTAAGGTTGAGCCGAATCCTCCAAGGAAAACCCTATGCTTTTTGGCCTCGTCCTGTTGCTGATATGGCTGGTACTGCTGGTACGCTTTCCCCGGATCACATTGCCGGCAAGCGCTATCGTCGCAGGGCTGGCCCTGCTGCTTGCCATAGGCGCCGTTTTCTTCCAGTGGCTCGAAAGCAGACAGACGCAGCAGTTGGACATCGACGTTCGTTATTCACCCGACGACTGTGAGTTCGGCAAGCCGCTGAAGGTGACAGTAGACAACGGTAGCGCCAAAACCGCTGCAAATATCAGCTGGCGCTTGCTGGCCACGCAAACCGGCTATAACAGTAACCTGCTGGATATAAGCAGCTCGGACGCTACCTACCGAGTTGACGCGGCGCTGGCGCCGGGGCAGAACTGGGAGCGCTGCTTTGATCCGCCTCGCCTGCGAACAGGATACCGCGCTCCGGATCTGGAATACCGGGCGGATCGCATAAGAGCTGACTTCGATTGATGAAAACTGACAAGGACATGAGATGAACCAACCCGTCGCGTTGATTACTGGCTGCTCCTCCGGCATCGGTCAGGCGCTTGCGCATACCTTTCTTGATGAAGGGTACAAGGTGTGGGCCACCGCTCGGAATCCCGACACGCTGGCTCCCCTTGTTGCACGGGGAGCGATTGCGGTAACCCTGGAAGTCAACGACGAGGCTCAACTACTCGCGTGTACCACGCGGCTCCAAGCCGAGGCCGGCAGGCTGGATGTGCTGATAAACAATGCAGGTTACGGCGCCATGGGTCCGGTGCTGGATGCCGACCGGGACACGCTGCTGCGGCAGTTCGATACCAACGTGTTCGCCCCGCTGCAGCTGGTGCGGTTGACCGCGGACTTGCTGCGTGCGAGCGAGGGACTGGTCATCAATATCGGTAGCGTATCCGGTATTACCACCACGCCTTTTTCCGGTGTCTACGGAGCCTCCAAGGCTGCCCTGCATTCCCTTTCGGATGCGTTGCGGCTGGAACTCGCTCCGTTCGGAATCAATGTGCTGACCGTCAAACCTGGCGCCATCGCTTCTGATTTTGGCAACAATGCCAGCGCGGCGATCACCATGGCCGACAATTCCTGGTTCAAACCATGGGAACAAGCCGTGCGAGCCAGGGCCAAGGCGTCGCAGAAGGCAAGCTCGACATCAGCAACGGACTTCGCCAGGGAACTGATGAAATACGTGAAGAACCCGCTACGCCCCGAAGAAGTATTGATAGGCACCGACAGCCGCAAGATGGTCAGCCTCAAACGCTGGCTGCCCACATCTATTCTCGACGCCAGGTTGCGCAAGCGGTTTGGCCTGAACAGGCCGGACAAGGGCTGAGCTAGCCATACAGTATCGCTTCAGCCTGGCGATCGGCGATTTCCCCTGGGGATCGGCCTTCCGCCAGGCTCTGGTCAAATATGCTGTCCAACCTTTGGCCTATCTGGCTGATCCGCCCGGCAATTTCGCCCGGCGCGACGCCACGGTGAGTAAGCGCTACATAAAGCAACCCACCTGCATTGATGACGTAATCCGGCGTGTAGAGGATGCCGCGGCTATCCAGCAAATCAGCAGCATCGTCACTCGCCAATTGGTTGTTTGCTGCACCTGCGACCGCGGCGCAGCGCAGCTGGGCAATGGTCGCAGCATTAAGTATCCCGCCCAGCCCGCAGGGCGCGAAAATGTCACATGGGGCTTCGTAGATAGCCCCCAGCGCAATGGGGTGAACGCCCAGCTCATCGACAGCCAGACGCACCTTGCCGGGATCAATGTCAGCCACCATCAGGTCAGCCCCCTCGGATACCAGCAGTTCAGCCAGGCTGTAGCCTACATTGCCCAGGCCCTGCAGCATGATCCTCACGCCCTGGAGATCGTCCTGCTTGAGGCGCGCCCGCGCCGCCGCGCGGATTCCGGCAAGCACCCCCAACGCGGTGTGCGGAGACGGATCACCCGCCTTGGTGGTGCTGGTAACGAAACCGGTTTCCTGCGCGATGCAATCCATGTCTTCGCTGCTGGTGCCGCTGTCCACTGCCGTAATGTAGCCGCCACGCAATGAGGCTATGCAACGGCCGAACGCCTCGAACAACGCAGCTCGATTTTCCAGGTGGGGTTTACGCAGGATCACGGCCTTGCCTCCGCCCTGCTCCAGTCCGGCCAAGGCAGCCTTGTAACTCATGCCCTTGGCGAGGCGCATGGCATCGGCCACGGCCTCGTCCAGCCCCGCGTAAGGTTGGTACCGGCACCCGCCCAGCGCAGGACCCAACCGCGTGTTGTGAATCGCAATTATGGCTTCCAGGCCGGTCGCTTCATCCGCAAAAAAATGCAAAGCCTGCATTTTGTCTGACCGCATCGTTGCAAACATGCTGGAGCCCTCGCCTTGCTGCTAGACTGTCCTACCACGATACACATTAAAGCTGGCAAATGACCAATAGTGTTTGGCAAGATTCGCAGCTGATTATTTAGGAGTGATTGCCATGCGTTGGTTACTGCCATTTTTCACGGTTTTCTTGATGATAGGGATCAGCGTTCCTGACGCGGAGGCCAGACGATTCGGCGGCGGCAAGAGCTTTGGTTCGGCGCCAGCCCAGCGAAGCCAGCCCGCCCAACGGCAGCAGGAACAACAAGCCGCACCGCGCAATCAGGCGGGACAGGCTGCGGCAACCTCTGGCGCACGGCGCTGGCTGGGCCCCCTGGCGGGTATCGCGGCGGGCGGACTGCTGGCCGCGATGTTGTTCGGCGACGGCTTTCAGGGCATTCAACTGTTCGACATTCTGATCGTCGGGCTTATCGCCTTCGTGCTGTTCAAGCTTTTTTCCCGTCGTCAGGTTTCGCAGCCGCATGCCCAACCAGCCGGAATGGGGCATTTTCCGGGTAACGCGGCGCCGCCTCCGGCTACCGAAGGCTATTCTTCGGTTCGCCCAGCCAAATCGGTACCCGCCTGGTTTGATGAGGAGCGTTTTCTCGGCGCCGCAGAAGAACATTTCTATACGCTGCAGCGTAACTGGCGCGACGGAGATACAGCCGGCATGGCCGAATATGTGGACCCGCTGCTGCTGGACGAAATGCTGGCGGCCAGAAGCGAGAATCCGCCTACGCCCAACGGTTTTGTCGAGCAACTCAGCCTGCGGCTTGATGGTATCGAAGAAATTGCTGGACGGGCCGTGGCAACGGTGAATTTCACTGGTCTGGACCGTGATGCACCGGAGCATGAAGGCACCTGGTTTGACGAGAGCTGGCGCCTGGAACGCGCGGCCGGTGAAAACCAGCCGTGGATCATTCACGGGATACGCCAGAACCTTTGATCGTTAGGGGCTCTGGCGCATTCAATCAGCGACGCACCGGTCGCTTCTGCAGCTTGCGCTGCAGGGTACGGCGGTGCATTCCAAGAGCCCTGGCTGTGGCTGAGATATTCCCTTCATGCTCGGCCAGGACGCGCTGAATATGTTCCCACTGGAGCCTGTCAACGGACATCGGATGGTCAGGCACCAGGGTGTCTGGGTCGGCCTGATCCGATAGCAGCGCCGTGAGCACATCATCCGCGTCGGCGGGCTTGCACAGGTAATTGCAGGCACCACGCTTGATCGCCTCTACTGCAGTGGCAATGCTGGAATAGCCGGTAAGTATGACAACCTTCAGGTCAGGGTAAAGCTCATGAAGCCTTGGCAGCAAAACCAGCCCTGAATCGCCCTCCATTTTCAGATCCAGTACGGCGAAATCCGGCCGTTCCTCCCTTGCCAGAATCATGGCTTGCTCTGCGTCGCTCGCCGTATTGACTCTCAATCCGCGGCGAACCAGGGCGCGCGCCATCACCCGAATGAAGGTCTGGTCATCGTCGACCAGCAGTAAAAGAGGCTGATCGTCCTGGTTGAGTTCGTCGTTCATGCATCCACCTGCGTCGCTATAGGCAGCAGCACCTCAGTCAAGGTCCCGCCACCGTCCTGGTTGAAAAGCCTAACGGTCCCGCCCAGACGCTCCACTGCGGCCTGGCTAAGAAATAGTCCCAATCCAAATCCTTTTTTGCCTTTGGTCGTCAAGAAAGGCGTGCCTAGCTGCTCGGCAATATGCAGGGGAACGCCCGGGCCGTGATCGCGAATACAGAGTCGCAGGCGCCTCTCATCCCACTCCAGCCCAACGGTTATGTTATCGGGGCAGGCATCAGCCGCATTGTTGAGCAGATTCAGAATCGCCTGCCCCAGCTCAGGACCGGCCTCCACCATCGGCGCCTGGCCCTTGGGCAGGGCCTTCCATTGCCAACTGGCCTCCGGTCGCATCAGGTGCCAGCGGGCCAGTAGCGCCTGAAGCCAAGCGTCAGCCATCTCCACCCGACGCGGCTGCCGACGGTTGTCTTCAGCGGTGCGAACCATATGCTGGAGGCTTTCCTTGCACTGCATGACCTGCTGCTGCAGCAGTGCCAGATCCTCCTGGAGATGTGGATCGGGATAATCGGTACGCAGATCCTTGAGCAGCACGCTCATCGTCGACAGGGGGGTAGATAATTCGTGCGCAGCCCCGGCAGCTACGCTGGCGATGCCGAGCAGCTGAGCATCCCGGATACCCTGTTCGCGGCGCTCCGCCAAACGCTCCGCATGCTGCCTCAACGCGGCCGCCATTCGTACCACAAAGAGACTGATCAAACTGGCACTCATGGCAAAATTCAACCACATGCCGATCACGTGCAGATTGATCAGATTGCTCCGTACCGGCAGCTCGAATGCATCCAGCGGCTGATACCATACCAGGAGCACGCTGTAGGCGACCACCGCCACACAGGCCAGCACCAGGGTGTAGAGCCATGGCAAGGTCGCTGCCGCTATGGTGAGTGGTACCAGATAATAGGAAACGAAGGGATTGGTCGGGCCTCCGGAGTAATAGAGCAGCACGCTGTGGATCAGCATGTCGAACAGCATCTGCAAGCCGTACTCCAGATTCGTTACCGGCCAGCGACGGGAGAGCCTCAGCAGCGTCAGCACGCAGACCAGCGCTGACACGCCAAGCGTCAGAATCAATGGCGCCCAGGGCAGCGGAAACCAGCCACTCAGATAGGCTCCGGCCACGGAGAGGGACTGTGCCAGTAACACCAGCAGACGAATCAGGATGAGGTGCCAGAGGTTCTGTCTTGACGGCGACAGCGCCAAGGCGTTGGGGCTCATGAAAAACCGCTGAGACACGAAAACGCTCCCTGAAGATGAGAAATAGATATAGCACCTGGCAACCGCGTCGCACAGAATAAAAAGTGCTTTGCAGGCGATCCTGTTCCATTATCGACGCCAAGCCCCATTTCTTCAGGAGAACTTCAATGCGTCATCTTTCCAAACTAGCGCTGCTATTCGGCCTTGCGACCTTGACCTTACCGGCCCTGGCGGATCAGCAGCATTATAACCAGGTCTCGCTACGAGCCGAGGTCCAACAATCAGTCAGCCATGACACGCTGCGGGTCACTTTTTATGCCGAAGATCAGGACGCCGAGCCAGCCAAGCTGGCAGAACGGATAACCCGCCGGCTGAACCAGGGGCTGGAAACAGCTCGTGGGACCAATGGGGTAAAAGTTTCCAGCGGCAACCGCAGCAGCCATCCCGTTTATGACGACAAGCACCAGACTATCGTCGCCTGGCGCGAGAGGGGAGAGATCATTCTGGAAAGCACCGATTTCCCCAGGCTCACCTCGCTGACAGCTCAGCTACTCAATGATCTGAGCCTGGGCGATATGCAGTTCAGCTTGTCTCCGACAACTCGCCGCACCACCGAGGACGAGTTGATCAAGAGAGCAATCGAAGCGTTCAGGGCGAGATCCGATATCGCGACCCGCAGCCTGGGCGGCAGCGGCTACAAGATAGTCAGTCTGAATCTGAACACGCAGTTCATGCAGCCACCGGTCATGTTCCGCGGCGCCAGCAAAATGAGCATGGCGGCAGACCGGGAGATGTCGGTGCCTTCCGTTGAAGGCGGTCAGGCGGATGTCACCGTTAGCGCCGATGGGGTGATCGAGGTAAGCATTCCGTAAATCCCCCCGTGCGACCGGTGAGCATGTTCGGGGCCGCCTGAAGGCAACGAACTATCCGCAGGCGGGCTGGCTCACCGGTCTGGATCAAAGGGTTCCTGGAAATAGCGATCACTGTCGAAGGTTTCCACCCATTCGGGCGAAAATACCACTAGCGCGGTGATCACCGTGCCGTTGATAAAGGCTTCGGGGAACAGCACGAGCAGCATGTATCCGATGAATTCGAAGGCAGTGTCGGGGGACGCGAGATGACCCGACCATGCCAGTAGCCCCATGCCCAGCAATATGGTCGTCATGGCGGCCAGTCCGCCCGCCAGGAAGCCACTTACGAAGATATAGGAAAACAGATTGGTCGGCTTGAACCGCTCCAGCGTCTGGCTGATCAGCATGGTCACTGCTACCGGGACCAGCACACGCAACCACCCGTTGATGCCGAATGCCAGCGCGTCGTCGAAACCAAGCAATACCAGCGCCACCTGCGACAACGTGCCGGCGAGGATCGCAAGCGGCCAATCGAGCAGCAGCGCCACAGCCGTAACGCCAATGAAGTGAAAGGTCAGACCGTTGTCAAACTCCCGACGAACCATCCATAACACACAGAGCAGGAATACGCTGCCAAACAGCAGATGTTGCCGCCTCGCATCGGCGATCAGCTCCACCCAAGGAACACAAGCCAACGCCCACAGTACGATGCCTGCATACAGAACCAGCGCCGAAATCAGCTGAATACTGGTAAGTAAACTGGCTGCAAGCATTGGCTGGGAACCTCGGAGGACTGGGTCTTGCGATGGCGACCGCAAAAGGATCAATCACGACGGATGCATTATTTGCACCTCCATACTAGAATGCCCCCATAGTCAGTCAAGCCTGCACACGCAACACAAGATTGCGTATCTCCCAATAAAGGTCATGCCATGCCAAGCCGCTTGTTCCCTGAAGATCAGAAACGGGTCGATGAATACCTGAGCTCTCCGGTCCATCAGGTCAAACGCAAACCCTTCAAGGTCTGGTTGCTGTTGTCGGCCATTCTCGCCGTGGTAGTTGGCATGGGTTTGCTGGCGCGCTTTCTGGCTACGTTTGTCCAGATATAGGGCCCCTCGACTGACGACTGATTCCCTTTACCGCAAGAGTCTCGTCCATGTCGCAACAATCGAATGAAGCACTACCCCGCATACTGGTGATAGGAGGCGGCGCAGGCGGTCTCGAACTCGCCACCCGTCTCGGCCGCTCGCTCGGCAAAAAGAAACGTGCCCACATTACCCTGGCCGACTCCAACATGACGCACATCTGGAAGCCGCTGCTGCATGAGGTCGCCGCTGGCTCCCTGAACTCTACCGAAGACGAACTGAATTACGTAGCCCAGGCAAAGTGGAATCATTTCCGCTTCCAGCTTGGCTGCATGACCGGGGTTGATCGCGAGCGCCGCCTGGTTACCTTTGGCGCCATCAATGACGAGCAAGGCGAGGAACTGATTCCTGAGCGTCAGCTGGGTTATGACTATCTGGTCATCGCCGTAGGCAGCACGACCAATGACTTCAACACCCAGGGGGCGGCGGAGCATTGTCTGTTCCTCGATACTCGCGCCCAGGCAGAACGCTTCCATCGGTTATTGCTCAATCAATATATGAAAGCGCAGGCAAACGGCGAACAGGAGATGAGCGATCCGATCAATGTCGCCATTATCGGTGCGGGAGCCACGGGGGTAGAGTTGGCGGCGGAGCTACAGCACGCTGCCAGAATGCTGCAGGCCTACGGGCTTGACCGTATTCGCCCCGAGGACCTGAATATCAACCTGATCGAAGCTAGCGGACGCCTCCTTCCGGCTCTGCCAGAGCGGATCAGCGAGCCGGTCACCCAAACGCTCAAGGACCTTGGCGTCAAGTTGCATACCGGCTCTCCCGTCAAGCAGGTTACTGCCGAGGGTTTGCTACTCGACAATGGTGAGACCATACCCGCCTCGCTCAAGGTCTGGGCGGCAGGTATCCGTGGTCCGGCATTTCTAACCGGGCTGGGGCTGGAAACTAACCGGATAAACCAGTTGGTAGTGTCCAGAACTTTGCAGACCTCCCAGGACCCGCGCGTTTTTGCCTTCGGCGATTGCGCTGCCTGCCCGATGGGCGATGAAGGCCGTTCGGTGCCGCCTCGTGCTCAGGCCGCGCATCAGCAGGCAACGCTCCTGGCCAAGAACCTGCAACGCACATTGGAAGGCAAGCCATTGCTGGAATACAGCTATCGTGATTACGGATCGCTGATCTCCCTGGCAAGCTTCAGCGCGGTAGGCAATCTCATGGGTAACGTTACGGGTAACGTCATGCTGGAGGGTCGGATAGCGCGGATGTTTTACATATCGCTCTACCGGATGCACCAGATGGCCCTTTACGGCATACCGCGCACACTGATGCTGATGCTCAGCGACCGAATAGGCCGCAGCACCGAGCCGCGCCTCAAGTTGCATTGAGAGCAACCAACAGCGCTGGTGGCGTCAGGCTTCCAGCGCCAGTACCAGAAAGGTGGCGAGCCAGTGCTCGCCCATGTAGTCATCCTGCAGATGCGCGCGCCCAGCTTGTAAATGGCGTGCAGCCGCTGCGCTCAGGAGCGAATGTCGCGGGTCGTTTGCGGCGAAGCTTCCGGCCAGCTGTTTCAGGCACCAGGCGCGGCTCAGATTAAGCCCATCCAGATGCGCAAGCCGCCCATCGGAGCGATCAGAAACCAGGGCTGGCTCCAGCAGGTTAGCTGGACGGCCCTGAATCAGGTCCGGCAGAAAACCCCCGAACCACTTCACGAACTGATCACCGCCCAACACTCGCTGCATCAGCAGAGCCTCCTGCCAGGCAGGCGATAGAAAATCCTCCCCCCCTGGCTCCCACGCCTGACAGTCCCGGTCTTGAGCGAAAAACTGCCTGGCCCTGGCGCCGATCAGCTCCTGCAACGGCGTGTGCCGGAAATGCGCGGCGTAGTCGAAGGCCAGCAGCAGTGCGAACGCCGTATTGTTATGGGCTCCACTGCGAATGGGATAGCTCAGTTTGGGCAGATAGACGGCCAGTCGGCTGGCAATCTCATCCGCCAAGGGCTGCAGAGAGTCAGTCCACACCATCGCGCGAGAATGTTCCAGCCGGTGCAAGGCAAGGTTTAGCTGCAGTAACCACACCCACCCATAGGGCCGCTCGAAGCCGCCCCTTCCAGGCGCCGTAAAATACGCCAGCTCCCCCGCTACGTTCTCGGCAGTGAGCTGCCGATCAAACAGAGTGACAATGGCATTCGCTTCCGGTAGCTCAGGAAACTGTCCCAGCGCACGCGCAAGTAGCCAGTAGCTATGGACGCAGGAGTGCCAGTCATAGCTGCCAAAAAACACCGGATGATGTACGCGAGGCGTCGCCAGATCAGCCTGGGAATCAAGGCGAATACTCTCCGAATGGGGATACTCTCGCGTAACGTGGCCCAGGGTCAGACTGACCAGCGTCGAACAATCCTGCGGACTGAGGGAGATCATGAACTAAAAGTACTCGGATAGAATAAACATCCAAGATAAGCAGAATTACCGGGTGCTGCAATGCTGAGGATCAAGCAGTGGAAGAGGAAAAGCGATGATTCAGGGGATATTACGATTCGAGGAAGATCCATCGAATGAGTGGTGGGTCGTGTAGGATTCGAACCTACGACCAATTGGTTAAAAGCCAACTGCTCTACCAACTGAGCTAACGACCCAATGCTCAAAAAATGGTCGGGGTAGAGGGATTCGAACTCTCGACATCCTGCTCCCAAAGCAGGCGCGCTACCAGGCTGCGCTATACCCCGATTTACTACCAGATGGCTCCGCGACCAGGACTCGAACCTGGGACCCAATGATTAACAGTCATTTGCTCTACCAACTGAGCTATCGCGGAATTACCTGTAAAACACCTTAGTAGAAGCAATGACTTGCGTCACATATCCCCTGCTGAGGCGCGCCATTTTACCGGCCAGCGCTGGGGTGTCAACCCTTAATTAACGGCTTTTGCCATCAAAGGTCGGGACGCCCTGCAAAATCACGAAACCCGCCTGATGGCGGGTTTCGTTTTCAGCTATTTTCCATCTGGATCAGAGCTGTGGACCAGCCTGAACAATCGACTCGGCGACTTCGAATTTCTTGAAATTGTCGACGAACAGCTGCGCCAGATCCCTGGCAGCCACATCATACGCAGCCGCATCCGACCAGGTGTTCCGTGGATTCAGCAACTGGGTATCCACACCCGGAACGGCCTTAGGCACATCCAGGTTGATAACAGGCAAATGCTCGGTTTCGGTGTCGATCAGCGCACCAGACTGGACTGCTGCGATAATCGCCCGCGTGGTCGGGATACTGAAACGCTTGCCTTCGCCGTAGGCACCCCCAGTCCAACCGGTGTTCACCAGGTATACCTTGCTACCGAAAGCGTTGATGCGCTTGATCAGCAGCTCAGCGTATTCACCAGCTGGGCGGGGGAAGAAAGGCGCGCCGAAACAGGTGGAGAACGTCGATTTGATTCCGCTGCCTGAGCCCATTTCAGTGGAGCCCACCAGCGCGGTGTAGCCAGACAGGAAGTGATAGGCGGCCTGCTCGTTATTAAGGATCGACACAGGAGGCAAAACACCCGTCAAATCGCAGGTCAGGAAGATGATTGCATTGGGCTCGCCGGCACGGTTTTCCAGCACACGTTTCTCAACGTGCTCAAGCGGATAAGCCACCCGGGTATTCTGGGTCAGGCTGACGTCAGCGTAATCGGCCACGCGCGTCTCGGGATCGATCACCACGTTTTCGACGATGGAGCCAAACTTGATGGCGTTCCAGATAACCGGCTCGTTTTTCTGCGACAGGTCAATGCACTTGGCGTAGCACCCGCCTTCAATATTGAATACGCTGCCCTCAGCCCAACCGTGTTCGTCATCGCCGATCAGATTGCGTGACTCGTCAGCAGACAACGTAGTCTTGCCGGTACCGGAAAGGCCGAAGAACAGGGTAGTGTCACCGTCATCGCCAACGTTTGCGGCGCAGTGCATCGGCAACACGTCCTTGGCCGGTAGCAGGAAGTTCTGCACGGAGAACATGGCCTTCTTCATCTCACCAGCGTACTGCATGCCCGCCAACAAAACCTTGCGCTGGGCAAAATTGATGATCACACAACCATCGCTGTTGGTACCGTCTCGCTCGGGTTCGCAGACAAAATGCGGGGCATTGAGGATCTGCCAGACCGGCTTGTCTGACGGATTATGACGCGGCGGATTGATGAACAAGGTACGGCCAAATACGTTGTGCCAGGCAGTTTCCGTGGACATGATCACAGGCAGGTAGTGCTCTGGGTCTGCGCCCACGTGGACGTGGGAAACGAAGCTGACCGTCTCGGCGAGATAGGCGGTAACCCGATCCCACAACGCATCGAACTTGGCGGCCGGGAAAGGTCGATTGATCGGCCCCCAGGCTATGGAGCTGCTTGTGCTTGGCTCCTCGACGATGAATCGGTCCATCGGTGAGCGGCCCGTGCGTTCGCCGGTCTTGACTACCAGCGAACCGTTGTCGGCCAGACGACCCTCGTTGCGCTGAATCGCCAGCTCTATCAGGTGGGCGACACTCAGGTCGGTATAAACAGTGTTGGTAGCTTGCGTCATCTAACGTCGTCCTCTTCGGCTTTGACCGAAATCTCCATAAAGACCGATGGGATCGGCCTGCGCACGTAGGGAATATCTGGTTATGCAGTTCACGATTAAGCGCTTGGCCAATGCGCAAGCGCGCCATTATGCCAAAAAAATCTCAGGTGCGCTAAATCCGATCCGGGCGATGAATAAATAGCGCCTATAGCGAAGCGCTATTATCCTAAATCCGGATCATGAGCCTCAGTGAAGACCCCTGGCATGCTCCTCTGCCGCTTCGAATAAACCTTCGAGCGCATCGCGGTCAAAACAGTAGCGAGCGTTGCAGAACTGGCAATCCACTTCCACTTCGCCGCCCCTTTCGTCCAGCAGGGCCAGCGCATCTTCCCGACCCAAACTGACAAGCGCATTGCCGGATCGTTCCGCTGAGCAGCTACATTTGAATATCGCCGCTACCGGATCGAACAGCCGGACGTCTTCCTGATGATACAAACGGTGCAGTAGCGTCTGGTTATCCAGGGCCATAAGCTCTTCTGCGGTCAGGGTGTCGGCCAACACATTAAGATGTTGCCAGACAGCGTCCCGCTGCTGCGGATCGGGCTGGCGATCGGCGGGTAACGCCTGGAGCATGAAGCCTCGGGCGATCCTGCCGTCGGCCAACAGGCGGAAGCGCGTGGGCAATTGTTCGGAATTTTCAAAATAGCTGTTCAGCGCATCAGCCAGCGTAGCGCCTTCAAGCGCAACGATGCCCTGGTAGCGCTGCCCCTGGTCCGGATCGATGGTGATTGCCAATACCCCGTCGGGCATCAAGGCAGACAGGCTCTCGCCGGTGATGTCGTCTGCATAACGCGCAATGCCCCGCACTTCCTGGGCACTGGAGCATTCCACCATCAGCATTGACAGCGGACCCGACGACCGGGCCTGGAGGATCAGGAGACCATCGAACTTGATCGCCGTAGACAGCAACACCGCCGCTGCAAGCATTTCCCCCAGCAACGCCTTTACCGACTCCGGGTACTCATGCTTGGCGAGGACTTCACGATAACTCTGGTCCAGCGACACCAGCTCGCCGCGCACATCGGCTTCTTCGAAGAGGAAACGCTGGGTGACATCCTGAAGCTGCATAGATTCGACCTTTCAAAAGGGATGATTATACCCATTCAGCTATCGATAGGCCCATTGCGCTCGTCGCGAAACCGGTGAATCTGGCGGCGCTGTTTCTTCGTCGGCCGGTATTCGCTGATGACACCCCCGGCACCCAGAGCCTTGCGCTTCGCCGCAGCGTCCTCCCGCTGCGTCAGGCTTTCTGGGGTTTCTTCATACAAGAGCTGGGCCTGGGGCGCACCCTGGCGCTGCCCGCTCAGCTCCTTCACCACCACGGTGCGGGTGTCGAAGCCTTGGCGCACCTGAAAAATATCCCCTATTCTGGGTTCCTTTCCGGGCTTGCAGCGTTCACCCTGGCATTGAACCTTACCGCCTTCAATGGCAGCTTTTGCCAACGCCCGGGTTTTATAGAACCGAGCGGCCCAGAGCCATTTATCCAAGCGAACTTTTTCAGCCTCAGCCATAACGTTCGATCTCCCCTTTGGAGTGAGTTTAACAGGCTTGTCGTTAAGGATGACTTGCCCCATCATGCGCGGCATCCGGCCTGGATATAGGAGTCCCACAAGCATGAAAACCTTTGATCATTTGAATGTCATAGGTCTGCGCGAATGGATCGGCCTTCCCGGTCTGGGTATCGAACAGCTCATGGCCAAGGTCGATAGCGGTGCCAAAACATCGGCCATGCATGCCAGCGACATAGAAACGTTCAGCCAGGACGGCGCGACCTGGGTCCGGTTCAACGCCCATGTCGGCAGCCTTAGCAAGCAACGCAAGCATCCATGCGAAGCACCATTGGTTGATATCAAGCGCATCAAGAGTTCCAACGGGCATTTGCAGGAGCGTTACGTCATCCGCACACCCCTGGTGCTAGGGGACCGGTGCTGGTGGGTAGATTTCACGCTTACCTGTCGTAAGGACATGCGCTATCGGGTGCTTATCGGCTGCACCGCGATGCTTGATGGCCAACTAGTTATCAATCCTGGGCTACGCTTCGTTCAGGACAAACCCCAAATATCAAATTTCGTCGAAGGCTGAACATACCACCATGAAAATTGCGGTGCTGTCACGCAACCCGAATCTGTATTCCACTCGGCGTCTTGTAGAGGCCGGGCGCGAGCGTGGCCATGAGGTGCGGGTCATCGATACCCTTCGCGCCTACATGAACATAGCCAGCCACAAACCATCAATTCACTACAAGGGTGAGGTGCTGGAAGGTTTCGATGCCATCATTCCGCGCATCGGCGCGTCCATTACCTTCTATGGCGCGGCAGTGCTGCGGCAGTTCGAGATGATGGGGGTGTTCCCCCTGAACGAATCCGTGGCCATTACCCGCTCGCGTGACAAGCTGCGCTCGCTGCAGCTGCTGGCTCGCAAAGGGGTTGGCTTGCCAGTGACCGGATTTGCCCATTCTCCGGATGACATCCCCGATCTGATCAATATGGTCGGCGGCGCGCCCCTGGTTATCAAGCTGCTCGAAGGCACCCAGGGCATCGGCGTAGTCATGTGCGAAACATCCCAGGCAGCCGAGTCGGTACTCGAGGCCTTCATGGGTTTGAAAGCCAACATCATGGTTCAGGAATATATCAAGGAAGCCGGCGGCGCCGATATTCGCTGTCTGGTAGTCGGCGACAAGGTGATCGCCGCCATGAAACGCCAGGCCAAGCCGGGTGAGTTCCGCTCCAATCTGCATCGCGGCGGCAGCGCCAGCCTGATCAAGATCACCCCGGAAGAACGCATGACAGCGGTGCGCGCGGCGCGGGTCATGGGCTTGAACGTCGCGGGCGTGGACATTCTGCGCTCCAACCACGGGCCAGTAGTGATGGAAGTCAATTCGTCGCCAGGGCTGGAAGGTATCGAGTCCACCACCGGCAAGAACGTCGCAGGATTGATTATCGAATATATTGAAAAGAACGCTCGGCCAAACCAGACCCGGACCAAGGGCAAAGGCTAGCTGCGAACATGTTCTCGGCACTGCCTCGCCATTGTTCCAGCTAAGGCTGGATCAACGCCTGCGTCAGTACGCCGTAGTCCTCCACCGCAGCGAATTCTTCGGTATCGCGACTGGCGCCCTGGCTGTCTGGCTGCCGCACCGCGAGTAAATGCGCCACGCCATATTCCCGGGCCGAGCGCAGGATGCCGAGGCTGTCGTCGATGAACAGTGTACGCTCGGGATCGAAGGGAACTTCGTTCTGCAGCGCGTGCCAGAATGCCTGAGCTTCCTTGGGAAAGCCGAAATCGTGGGAGCTGATCAGACGCTGGAAGTACGTTCGCAACTCCACCCTTTCCATCTTCAGCGACAGCGAATCCCGGTGTGCGTTGGTGATGAGAACAACCTGCCGAGCGCTCTGCTGCAGCGCCTTGAGAAAAGCCTCTGCGTCGGGCCGCAGCCTGATCAGATGAGCGATCTCGCGCTTCATCTCGACGATTGGCAAGCCGAGTTCGCGCGTCCAGAAATCCAGGCAGTACCATTCGAGCTGGCCCTGTTTTGCGATCATCAGCGGATACACCTCGCCTTTGGCCCAGTCCAGGGATTGGCCGTGGTGCTCGGCGTAGCGCTGCGGCAGATATTCCACCCAGAAATGGTTGTCGAAATGCAGGTCCAGCAGGGTTCCGTCCATATCCAGCAGGACGGTGTCTATCTCGTTCCAGTTAAGCATCGGCGGTTGGGCTTTGCGACATGTGCCGTTATGATACCGAAGCAGCCCAGCATTCACCACGGAGCCCCCATGCCGCAGAAGCCCGAGACCCTCGACGCCAAGATCGTTGCCAAAAGCCGGCTGTTCACCGTAGAGCAGGTACAACTGCGCTTCAGCAACGGCGTGGAACGCACCTATGAGCGGTTGGTGAACAAGGGCCAGGGGTACGGTGCGGTGATGATAGTGGCCATGCAGGACGAGCGCACTGCGCTGCTGATCGAAGAGTATTGCGGCGGTATGGACAGCTACCAGTTATCCATACCCAAGGGACTGGTCGAACCCGGCGAAGATGTGCTCGATGCCGCTAACAGGGAACTAATGGAAGAAGCCGGCTTTGGCGCGAACAAACTGGAATATCTGACGCATCTTTCCCTGTCGCCGGGCTACATGAGCCAGTCGATCGCGGTGGTGCTGGCCCGCGATTTGTATGAAAAGCGCCTGCCTGGCGATGAGCCCGAACCCATCCGCGTCGACAGCGTGAATCTGTATGAACTGTCCCAACTGACTACGCTGGAAAACTTCAGCGAGGGCCGCGCCCTGGCGGCGCTGTATCTGGTCCGTGATCTGCTTGAGCAGCGCGGAGAACTGAGCCGATGAATCTGCCGATCCCCTTTGCCGAGCTGTGCCAGATCACCCGCCAGGCCGGAGAAAAAACCCTGGCGTGGTGGAAGCAGCCCCTTGAGGTAATTGACAAGCCCGACCATTCGCCGGTCACCGCCGCAGACCTGGCGGCCCACGTTCTCATTACTGAGGCGTTGCAGGCGCTGACGCCTGGTATCCCGGTGCTGTCAGAAGAGGCTGCCGACGTTCCCCTGAGCGAGCGCCTCAACTGGCAGCGGTTCTGGCTGGTTGATCCCCTGGATGGCACCAAGGAATTTATCGCCGGCACCGATGAATTCACCGTCAATATCGCGCTGATAGAAGACGGAGAAGTGGTTCTCGGCGTAGTCGGAGTACCTGCGAAAAACGTCGTTTATTGGGGAGGAAGAGGTCTGGGAGCCTGGCGCCAGCGAGGTAACGATCCCGCACAGCCCATCCTTGCCCGTGACGCCGGCACGCCCCTGACGGTGGTAGCCAGCCGGCGTCACACCAGCCCTGAACAGGAAGCGATGATGGCTCGGCTTGAAGCCACCCAGCCAGTGAACCGGGTCAACGTGGGTAGCTCGCTGAAATTCTGCCTGGTGGCAGAAGGCGCAGCCGATCTGTATCCACGCTTCGGGCCCACCAGCCAGTGGGATACTGCGGCAGCCCAGGCGGTAGTCGAGGGGGCGGGCGGCCTGGTCATCGGGCTGGATGGTCAACGTTTCAGCTATCCGCCACGGGAAACCTGGCTGAACCCCTTTTTCATCGCCCTGGGAAACATGCCGCCGGCTTTGCTGGCAGAGCTTCTCGGCTAACTGGCAATACGCCGCAAAGGTTGATCACGCGGCGCAGTGGACACTGCCTGAACGCCGGGAGCAAGATAGCGGTCTGAGTTAAAACCCTCTTTCAGCAGGAGCCGCCATGTTTTCTCGCAGCATTCCCGAACACAAACTACATATGCCTACCCCCGAGGAGGCGTTACCAGGCCGCGACTCGCCGGTCGCTACCAGCGAGACGCATACGGTGCTTGGTACGCCGCTGAAGCCACCGTTCCCCGCCCAGATGCAGCAGATCGTTTTCGGCCTGGGTTGTTTCTGGGGGGCGGAACGTGTGTTCTGGAAAATTCCCGGCGTGTATACGACTGCCGTGGGCTATGCAGCCGGTCTGACGCCCAATCCTACCTATGAAGAAGTGTGTTCCGGCATGACCGGGCACAACGAGGTAGTGCTGGTTGTGTTCGATCCAGAACAGGTGAACGTCGAGACGTTGCTGAAGGTATTCTGGGAATCCCACGACCCCACCCAGGGGATGCGCCAGGGCAATGATAGTGGCACCCAGTACCGCTCAGGCATCTACGTGAGCGATCAAATGCAGCGTATGGCCGCGGAGGTCAGCAAGGCACGATTTGCCGATGCGCTGCACAACGCCGGCAAGGCTTCGATCACGACCGAAATTCTGCCTGCCCCTGCGTTCTATTACGCCGAGGGCTACCATCAGCAGTATCTCGACAAGAACCCCAACGGCTATTGCGGTCTGGGCGGGACTGGCGTCTGTATGCCGCCAGGCTAATCGGCAGGGTCAGGATTTGAGACTACCGCCCCAGCGCTGGCCGGTGGCAACAGGGCGGTAGTCTGCTGAAACTTCAGCTCTTCGGCATGCAACCATTCGCGCCAGATCGCCACCAGCAGGGCCATCAGCACGGGACCGACGAACAGCCCAACCAACCCCATCGTCTTTACCCCACCGATCAGCCCGAAAAAGGTTGGCAGAAAGGGGAGCTTTATCGGGCCGCCTACCAGCCGCGGGCGCAAGGTTTTGTCAACCACGAAAAGCTCAAGACTACCCCACAGAAAGAGTGCGATTCCGGCGGTCACGTCACCGGTTCCAACCAGGTACAGCGACACCAGCGAAAAGGTCAGAGGCGCGCCGCCAGGTACTAGCGCCATGAAGGCCGTCAACACGCCCAGCGCCACTGGCGAGGGGACACCAGCAATCCAATAGGCGACGCCCAGGATTACCCCTTCACCCACCGCAATCAACCCCATGCCGATCACCGTTGAGCTCACGGTCGCGGGTACCACCCTGGAAAACCGGTTCCAGCGAACAGGCAGAATTCGTTCGCCGACAACATCCAACTGGCGCACGAGCGACGCTCCGTCCTTGTAAAGAAAGAACAGCGTGATGAGCATGAACAGCACCGTCAGCAACAACCCTACAGCGCTGCCACTGATGCTTAGCACCCAGCGTGAAATACCCCCCAGGTGTTCACCGCTGATGAGACTGACTACGTATCCCAGATCATGCGGCTCGCTAAGATGCTCATTCCAAAGATTACCGAGCCGCTGTCCAAACCCAGGCAACTCCTCGATCCACAAAGGCGCGCTGATCCCCTCCTGATTGGCTATAAGAAGCCATTCCACCCAGCCTTTGACTTCATGAAAGGCGTAGGAAAACACCAGCGCGATGGGGATTACCAGGCCCAGCAGTATGACAAGCAGCGCGATGCTGGCCGCCACCGTGTCTCTGCCCGCGCAATAGGCGAGCAGCCTCTGATATACCGGCCAGCTGGCAAAACAGATGATCAGTGCTGCCAGAACGGGTACGACAAAATCGACGAAGAAAAACACGCCCGCGATCAACACGAGAACCAGCAACAAACGAACGATAGCGGTATCGGTAACGATAGGAGTCATGCAATAAGACCAAAAGGAGAAGGACGGTCACCCTGGCGTTTACACCCTGACTGTTATCAAGCTGCAACCTAAGCATGATAGGCATGCATGGCGTGCCGATACAAATTAATGGTCTTATATTCTTAGCCTGGGCTCAGCTACGTCGGCTCAGTGCTTCCAGGCAACGTCCGGTGAGGTCCGTCAGCCGCTTGAACGCGACAAACTGACTTTCGCTCATTACGCGGCCTGAGACCCGCATGTCCCCATAAAGCACCCCGATCTCCCGACTCCCGGCGATTATAGGGGCGATAAAAAACGGGCCGCTACCGAGAAATTTACGGATCTCGGCGGTCACCATATCATCCAGATTGCTGGTCTTCGGCACGCCAATCCACAGAGCTTCACGGCTATGCAGTGCATAGCTGAATATATGCTTCTGCCGTTTGGGGCTCGGCAATTCGAAATCCTGCGGCCAGCTCTGGGTTCCCTTTCCCACGACGCGCTTGGCCTTGAATCGCGTCTGATTGTCGGCCAGCACTGCCAGCATGACTCGCTCCAGACCCGCACCCAGGTGCAGGCCGTTCATGACAGTGTTCAGCGTATTTTCGACGTTGATCGGACTCTTGATCATCAACGACATGTTTTGCAGCGACAATTTGAGCATTTCGAGGTTTGGCTGAAGTATCGGTTCCTGCACGGCGGAGCGAGCCGACTGGGCAGCAGGTGCATCGATCTCCAGCAACACGGACAGGTCCAACGGCAACTCGTCCGTGCGTGGAATCCAGGCGCCCAGATCACTGTTGGAGCAGGTACCTGCCACCTGAATAGCCTCGTCGGCACTGGCCAGTATCTGCTGCATGGCCTCTTCCGCCGAGACGCCGATCAGCCCGGCCACCTCACGAGTCAGGCCCTGCATCGATTCACTGGCCCATCCTTCAACCGCCGCGTCCGCCACCGCGGCCCCAAGATGGACAGCTCTGGCAGCCGGACCCGTAGACGCTCGACTGGCCTGAACCAGCTGACCGATCTCTCCCAGATTCCAGTTTTTCAGCAGTCCCAGCGTCAACTGATCGAAGCTCGTTCCCAACACATCCTTGACGATCCGATCACGGTCAGCATCCGGCTCGGCGAACGCCGCTATCAGCTCATCCGCCTGGCCGTTGGCGTGACTCCAGAACGCCAGTTCGCCCAGGCTCTTGAGCAGAGTAGCAATGAATATCTCTTCCTTGTTGGCAAGCGATGTGTATTGGGCCAGATTGCGCGCTTGCATCGCTCCATGGAACGACCGGGCCAGCAGTGACTGCAATTGATCTCTCGGTGCGCCTTTCAGCAGTCCGTCCAGCAGGCTGATGGACAACCCAACCATGCGTACCTGGTCAAAGCCGATAACCACCACCGCCCTGGAAATAGTACGCACTACTTCACGTCCGGGATTGCAGTAAACACTATTGCTCACCCGCAGAACCTGCGAGGTAAGCGAGGTATCCCGGAGCAGCACTTCCGCCAGTTGCCGGACAGACGCAGTTTCCGATTGGGAGATACGTAGCAAATCATGCACCACCACTGCCATGGCAGGTAGCTCGGCCTTGTTCAGTTTAGTGATCCACTGCTGCAGCCCGTGGGTTGGTTCGCTCAAGATAAGTCTCCATAATCGTCAGATCGCCATCAGCTATCGGCCAATTCACACCGTCCTTGAGCGGTCTGCTGTCTGCCGTCGACCCGACGAGCAGAGCCCATTACACTGAGGGGCTGCTGCACGTGCAGCCCACCCACTCTGTTCGCGCCGGAAACTCAACGATGCTCAGAACAATGACCCATGGCCGCGCTCTGGGCAGCATGCACGTAGCCGCGCTGATGTTCGGCCTGACCGGCATCTTCGGCAAGCTCATCCAGACTGGACCGCTGGTCATCGTGTTTGGTCGCGCCGTGTTCGCTGTGCTTGCACTGCTGGCCTTCGCCAGAATTTTTGTCAGGCCGATTCTACGCGACGTAACCCCGACGCGCTTCCTGCAACTGGCATTGTGCGGCGTGTTTCTGGGAATACATTGGCTGACGTTTTTCCATGCTGTGAAAGTCGCCGGGGTCGGCATCGCTACCCTGGGCTTTGCCAGCTTTCCGGCTTTCGTCGTCATTCTGGAAATGCTCTTCTGGCAGGAACGGCCATCGAAGATGGACCTGCTCAAAGTCGCATTGATCTGCGCCGGGCTGATCCTCGTGGCGCCGACATTCGACCTGGGGAACGACGCCACTACCGGCCTGCTCTGGGCTACTTTTTCAGGCCTGTGTTTTGCTGCGGTCTCGGTAGGCAACCGCCTGACCAGCGGCGACCTGCACGCGGTTCAGGTGGCGTGCTGGCAGAATATCGTCATTGTCGCCTGTCTTTTGCCCTTCAGCGCGGGTGCCCTGATCTCCATCGAGACACTGGATTGGCTCTGGATTGGCCTATTAGGCCTGCTTTGCACAGGTCTGGCCCACGGTCTGTTCGTCGCTAGCCTCAGCGTACTCAAGGCACGCGTCGCATCGCTGTTTTTTGCCCTCGAGCCGGTTTATGGCATTCTGTTTGCCTGGTATCTCTTTGGCGAAGAACCCACGATGCGCATGATTCTGGGGGGTCTGCTCATCATAAGTGCGCTCGCCCTGGTTCGAAAAGCGCCCCAACCGGCCTGACTATCGCGGCGGGTCAGGCGCGAGTTTCAATCAGCTTTACCCAATCTGGGAGATAATTCATCTGACCAAACGCGAGCTTGAGACACACCAGTAACGGCACCGCAAGCAACACCCCAGCCGCACCCCACAACCATCCCCATATCAACAGCCAGATCATGATGACCAGCGGATTCAGGCGCATGTTGCGGCCAAGTACCATGGGTGTGACAAACTGCGACTCAGCCAGATTTATGGTGAAAAAAACCAACGCTGGCACCAACGCTGAGGGTTCTGGCCCGTACTGAACCAGACCCGCCAGACAAAGCACGATGATGCCGATGACAGGTCCTATGTAGGGCGCGAAGTTGGCCAAGCCTACAAACGCGCCCCAAAGCAGGGCATCCTCTACATCCAGCAACCAGAGAGCAGCACCAGTAGAAAGGCCCAACAATGCGTTGATGGCGCTCACGGTAAGAATGTAGCGCGAGAGCTCCCGCTGTATTGTGCTTACCAGGATTACGCTACGCTGCTTGTCTTTTACTCGTGGAAAGTGATCCACGAATGCACTGAAAAGATTGGGTCCGAAGACCAATATGAACAGGATGAGGATGATCGTGGTAACGAACTGCGCGATCACCATCGGGGTGGCGCCCAATATCGATATGAGCAGCTCCATGCCACCCTGCTTGATTCGATCGCTGACCTGCTCTGCGCTGGACACTGCATCCGGGACGGCGGGCGCAGGCGGGGGCTCCGGCTCGGCTTCTTCAGGTGCATCCCTGCGAAACCATCCGAACAGCCTCAACCCCTCTGGCTCTTCAGCCTCCTCTACTACTGGCTGAACCGGCTCGGTCATTACCACCACTTCCCCCTGCAGGGAGTCGGTAATCACGTCCAGTTCCTCAGTCAGCTGCTTGGATATTTCAGGCAAACGTTTCGCCCACTTCTGAGCAGGCTCCGCCAGCTCGACCGTCAGCAGAGTGAATGGGCCAAGCAAAGCGCTCAGGATCAGCACGGCGGAGAGAACGCGGGGAATATAAAGGCGTTTGAGCAAGGTCACCAAGGGGCCCAGCAACAGCGCAAAAAGCACCGCTACAACCAGAGGCAACAACAGGGTCTTGGCGAAATACAACGTGTACAACAGCGCTAACCCAAGCAACCAGACCAACGACTTGGATGGTCTGGGCTGAGGCAAGGAGGTAAAACCTGGATCGTTACCCTCCGGAGCTTCCACGAACGGCTCGATGCCGTCCTCCTCCGTCATGCATCGGCATCCAGTGCCGGGCCAGGGTCTGACCCGAACAATTGGGAAAGATGCCAGATACGCAGGCCTTTGAAGCCGGCAGAGAACAGGCTGAACCGGGTTTTGTTATCCGCCAATCCGATAAGCAGTCCAAGCGCCAGACCACCCCCAACTACCCACAGCTGGGGAATGTTCCGTATCGATTCCATGTGTTTGCGGCCATCGAGCTTGAGCAATCCATGCTCCACTGACAACTGACCATCGAGCTTCTCGATTTCACTGATCTGCTGTTTCCGATCCACTTTGGAATCCCTCCTTAAAAGCCGCCATCTGTTTTTTCGTCGAGGGTAGCGACAGGCTCTTGCTGTACTTTTTGATCATAGACAACATTATGATTATCGGCACCACCTGCACCGCCAGAAAAACACAAAGAGCCAGCGTAACAGACTCGCTGGGGACATATGCCCACCATGCCAGGAGGACCGATAAACCAATCCATGCAAGCAACGCCAGCGGAACCATCGCCAGACCCAACACAACAATACGGCGGGTATCAGACATTGCCAGCTTGAGTTCAAGGAACATCAGCTTGATCAGGTCACCCGCAGTCGCGCCGGCATTCTTGGCCCAATCCAACCATTCGTGTATGCCGGTCTGGCTATCAGGGTCGACTGCCCCCGGATCACCACTTCCCGGCCTGGACTCCTCCGGGACCGGGTTCATCTGGACGTAGTGCAGAGCTTGGAGACAACAAACCCGGCCGCAAAAGCAATGCCAAGCGCAGCCAGAGGCTTCTCGTGAACGAATGTGGTGGCCTGGCTGGAGAGTTCCTGAGCTTTTGCCTTGCCTTTGTTCATCTGACCCGACGCTCCGCTTTTCATATCCAACCCCGAAGCTTCAGCGGCGTGCATGAAATGCGCCTTGGCTTCCATCAGTTTATCGAAAGCGGCCATTACCGCTTCTTTTCCGGAATCGATTTCTTTGCCGCTTTCGCCAGACTTGAACTTGTCCTGGCTATTTTTCAAGGACTGCTTAGCCTTATCAACCGCGTCTTCGACATTATTTGAACCTACCATGTGCGTGCTCCTATTCGAGTCTGAACTAGCATCAGGCCAATCAGCCTTACAGTAACTTGACCACTTCCGAGACTTCATTGTTCCCCAGAATGAACAATGAATTTGCAAGGCACTGTTACAGTCACCTTAGCAGAGAGCCATCCCCCAGGCCCGTATCAGGGAGAACCGGCCAACCAGTCAACGCGATAGGTTCCATCACCGGACTGAGCCAGGTGAGTGGCCAGCCAGGGCAGAACGCCTTCCAGTTCCTCCCAAAGCGGCCAGGGTGGATTGACCAGCATCAAGCCAGAGCCGTTCAGGCCCAGCGTGTTGTCTGCCGGCCTCACGCTGAGCTCGAGCCGCAGAACCTTGGGCAGCCCCGCGCCAGCCACCTGACGATAGAAATCCCGCAACAATCGTTCGTCCTTGATCGGGTACCAGAGGGCGATAACAGTTTGCCGCATGCGTTGTATAGCGACTTGCATAGCTTTCAGGCAGCGATCCAGATCGTCCTGTTTCTCGAAAGGTGGGTCCAGCAGCCAGAGCGCGCGCTTTTCCGCAACCGGTAGAAAAGCCTTGGGCAACTCATAGCCGTCGCGCAGGTGCACAGCCACACGTTCATCATTGGCAAAATGGGCCCGCAGAATTGCTGCGTCCTCCGGATGCAGCTCGCTCAGTATCATCCGGTCTTGCTCACGCAGCCCGTCACCAACCAATTGGGGCGAGCCAGGGTAAAAACGCAGATGGCTATCAGGGTTGTGCCTGGCTATCGCTTCCCGGTAGCGCTTCAGCATGTCGGGCAAATCGTCGCGGTCCCACAAGCGAGCGATTCCATCACGGAATTCGCCCGTTTTTCCGGCGGCTTCCCCCTGCAGATCGTAAAGTGCCGTACCGGCGTGGCTGTCGAGATAACAGTAGGGTGCCGGTTTACGCTGCAACAGCTCTGCCAGCCGCAGCAGGATGGCGTGCTTGAAGACATCGGCGTGGTTGCCGGCATGGTAACTGTGACGGTAGTTCATCAATCGGACTCGCTATCTGGACGCTGGCATTCTAGGCAAAAGATTCGGCTATTGCGCACTGCGCACTCAGGCCTGCTGACTGGTCGGCGTAACCCGCAATACTTCTTCAATGGTTGTCAGGCCAGCTCCTACCTTCTGGGCGCCGGACAGGCGCAGGCTGTGCATCCCCTCCTTGTAAGCCTGCCGACGCAGCGCATTGAGATCGATATCGGCCTGCACCAGCGGTTTAAGCGTGTCGGTAAGCGGCATCAGCTCATAGACTCCTGCCCGCCCACGGTAACCTGTCTCGCGACATTCCGGGCAGCCGACCGGCCGATGCGCATGGGTAGGCAACGGCGCATTCCAGGGCTTGGTCAGTTCGCTCCAGGCGTCCGCGTCAACCTCGGCTGGCTCTTTGCAGTGCACACATAGTGTACGCACGAGGCGCTGAGCCATAACGCCAAGCACCGTGGCCTTGATGAGATAAGCTGGCACCCCTAGCTCAATCAGACGGCTGACAGAGCTTGGCGCATCGTTGGTGTGCAGCGTAGAAAGCACCAAGTGGCCGGTCAGAGCAGCCTGGATCGCCATTTCGGCGGTTTCCAGATCACGAATTTCACCAATCATGATGATGTCCGGGTCCTGCCGCATGAGCGCCCGGATCCCGCTGGCGAAATTGAGATCGATATTATGCTGCACCTGCATCTGGTTGAAGCTGTCTTCAACCATCTCGATGGGATCTTCGATAGTGCAGACATTCACCTCTGGCGTAGCCAATTGCTTCAGCGTGGTGTACAGCGTGGTGGTTTTGCCCGATCCGGTCGGACCGGTCACCAGCACGATGCCATTGGGCTGCTGCACCATGTTCTGCCAGCGCCGCTGGTCTTCGGAAGAAAACCCCAGCTTGTCGAAGGTGCGCAGTAGCACGTCGGGATCGAATATGCGCATCACCATTTTTTCGCCGAACGCGGTCGGCAAGGTGGACAAGCGCAGTTCAATCTCGTTGCCCTGCGGTGACTTGGTTTTCACCCGCCCATCCTGGGGCTTACGCTTCTCTGCCACGTTCATGCGGCCCAGCGTCTTCAAGCGGCTGACGACCGCTACGGCAACTTGCAGTGGGAAGCTGTAAACGGTATGCAGCACGCCATCGATCCGCAGACGCACAGTGCCGCTCTCACGCCGAGGCTCAATATGGATGTCACTGGCCCGTTGCTCGAACGCATACTGAAAAAGCCAGTCGACAATATTCACCACATGGGCATCGTTGGCGTCCGGTTCCTGGCCCATGCTGCCAAGATTCAATAACTGTTCAAAGTTACCGATGCTGCTGTTTTTCTGATCGCTGGCATTAGCGCCGGTGACCGAGCGGGCCAGTCGGTAAAACTCCACGGAGTAACGCTGGATATCGGCAGGGCTCGCTACCACCCGACGTATCTCGCGCTTGAGCACATGGGTCAGGTTGGCTTCCCAGCTGCGAAGGAAAGGCTGGGCACTGGCAATAGTCGCCTCCCGCTCATTGACTTCCACCGCGAGAATTTTGTGACGTTGGGCAAAAGCAAAGGACATCAGTGGCGTGACGGCGGCGACATTGATCTTCAATGGATCAATGCGGTAATACGGTTGGTCGGCCTCGGCTGCAAGCCAGCGGGAAAGAGCCTCCAGATCAAGCTTTTTGCCAGGCCGGGACAGGTCTTGCAGACTCTGCCCGGCAATGAATTCGAGGGGATGCAGCTTCGCCGAGTCGCCTGATGCGGATCGTCTCAGTGCGCTGATCTGCTCGGCGGTGTCCAGGTCAAGCCGACCCTGGCTGACCAGCGTTCTAAGCAAGTCAGCCATATCCAGCAGGTGATCAGTTCCTGGCAACGCCAGCTCATTCAAATGCAGCATGCTTGGCCTCCGTTTCAACCGCTCATCAGGTGTTGAGTTCACGCCACGCGTTGAGTCTACGCAGTTTCTGACCCTGTTTGCGCAGCGCCTCCAGCAGGGCCGGCTGCTGTTCAGCTTCGATCAATGGAAACTGTTCCAGCAACGCCTGCAGCTTGTTCAACTCACCAAACAAGCGGTCCGGTTCCGGTACCGCCAGAAAGTTACGGAAGTTCGCCAGCAGGAAGTGCAGCCGTCCCAGGCGTGGCTGCTGGTCCATCCATTCGCTGACGGCAGAATCAGGTTCATTGTGATGCGGCACCAGCAGGCCTTGAATTTCCTTGGCTACTGCGGCCAGTAGCCAGCGGGGCATTTCCAGCGCGCCGACCTTGTCGCCCCGCGGCGGCCTGTTGTTTTTCCACTTAGCCTGGTGCAACCACAGAGCCAACCCGATGAAAAGCTCACCCCAGGCGCGGTCCTGCGTCACCTCGGCGAACAGTGCCGGCGCCTGATCGCGCGCAGCCTGACCTGTTTCATCATCCGCCCAGCCCGCCAGAACCAAAGGTCTGAATGCATTGATGAGCTGATCGAGCGGCTGCACGAAGGACTGCCCCGCTGATCGCGGCAGCGCCAGATCGAAAACACCAAAATAGGCGCGCAGGGTGCTGAGATTAGTGGTCAGATCACGGAACAGACGCCACTGACCGGCGAATCGATATTGTTCAGCCAGGCGCTGGGTCTGACCGAGCAGTTGCCAGCCGGCACCAGCAATGACCTCATCGACTGGGGTCTCGCTGTGCCACTGAGGAGTTTGCGGTCGTAACTCATAGCTGGCCAGGTCAAGCAGACGATAACCCCGCTCCGCCTTGCTGATGTCACAGGGCATCAAGGGCAGATCCGCTGTCAAACTCAACGCAAGCTCAAGCAAGGCAGCAGCCGGCCCCTGTCGTACTTCAAGCTCGAGCTCGCAGATCGGCTCTTCACTTGTTCCGGCAATGACTTTACCTTGATCCAGGGCCGCCTCCACCTCGACGGTTTCGCCATCGCGCTCCCATCTCAATAGCGCCCTGGTGCGCTCGAAGTCAGTAGTAAATACCGGTTGCAACTGGTTTTTGTCCAGCCCGGCCAACACCCTGGGCCAGCACTCATCGCCAAGCAATCCGAGATCCAGAGAGTCCTGTTCGAGATACCAGTCCCATTCGTTGCGCTCCGATAAGCCCGCTACACTCTGCCCACGGCTCTTGAGCGTCTGGATAATTTGTTTCCCATCCCGGCGCAGCCGTAACGCCACTTTGGCGCCGGCTAGATCGCGGGCAGCTGTATCAAAATATTGGTTGTACAATGGGCCGGTCTGCCACTCGCCCGCCAGACGCTCGGCAAAGACCGGGTGCTGACGTAGCGCTGCCAGGGTTTCTGGCGTGGCGCGTAACTTGATTTCAGTTTCTTTAACCATGTTGTTTCTCTGTATAGTCCCGTCCGGATTACCCACGGACGCAACGCTGATGACCAATTTGTGTCGGCTTGATGATCGATTCATGTCGGTTTGATGACGTAGAGGGAATCAGCACCTATAATTTCCGGCCTTAACAAGCCTTGGAGCCTCCATGCCCAGCAATCCTTTTCTCAGCCTGTTTGGTCGCTCACCAATCGGCCCCATGCAACAACATATAGCCAAGGCCCACGAGTGTGCCGCGCAGCTGAATGCGTTCATTGACGCCGTCGTTGCTGACGACTGGGTCGAGGCTGAACGCGTTCAGCAGCACATCGCCGAGCTCGAGCGAGAAGCCGACAAACTCAAGAAAGACGTCCGCATACATTTGCCCAAGAGCCTGTTCCTGCCGGTACCACGTACCGACCTGCTTGAACTGCTGAGTGTACAGGACAAAGTTGCCAACCGCGCCAAGGATATCGCCGGGCTCATGCTGGGTCGCCAGATGCGTATTCCCGAGCCGTTGCAGCCCGCTTTCAAGGCGTTTGTTCAACGCTCGGTAGATGCTGCAGCCCAGGCGTTGAAAGCCATGAATGAACTGGACGAGCTTCTCGAGACAGGTTTTTCAGGGCGCGAAGTCACCCTCGTGGAAACGCTCATCGATGAGCTTGATCGTATCGAGCACGACACCGACAACCTGCAGATAAAACTGCGCGCAGATCTGTTCAAGCTGGAGAAGGATCTACCACCGGTGGACGTGATGTTCCTGTATCAGATCATCGAATGGATCGGAGACGTGGCAGACCGAGCCCAGCGCGTAGGAAATCGTCTGGAACTGCTAATGGCCCGTTAGAGGCCAGCCCTTACATGCATCCAAACAGAGTGTTTCAGTTATGACCTTGATTGCAGAATACGGCACTATCCTGTTGGTACTGGCCTGTCTATTCGGTTTTTTCATGGCCTGGGGTATTGGTGCCAATGACGTTGCGAATGCGATGGGCACATCGGTCGGCTCCCGTGCGCTGACCATCAAACAGGCGATTTTCGTCGCCATTGTGTTCGAGTTCCTGGGTGCATACCTGGCTGGTGGCTCGGTGACCCAGACCATCCGCAGCGGCATCCTTGATGCAAGCATGATCAGCCCTGATCAGATGGTGCTCGGCATGATGGCTGCGCTGCTGGCTGCCGGTACCTGGCTGCTGATCGCCACGACGCGTGGCTGGCCGGTGTCCACCACTCACTCCATCATCGGGGCCGTGATCGGTTTCGGGGCAGTGGGCGTCTCGATGGAAGCGGTGAACTGGGCTGGCGTAATACCTATCGTGTCCAGCTGGGTGATCTCCCCACTGCTTTCAGGCACCGTGGCCTTCATGATTTTCATGAGCGTTCACAAACTGATCCTGGATACCGACAATCCTTTCGCCAACGCCAAACGCTACGTACCGTTCTACATGTTCGCGGTAGGTTTTCTGGTCACCCTTCTGACCGTAACCAAGGGGCTGAAAAACGTCGGCCTCAACCTGACCAACTTCGAAAGCTTCGGCCTTGCCGTTCTCGTAGGATTGCTGGTCACGGCTATTGGCATTGCGCTGCTGACACGCATCAAGGCGGACCCGGAAGCCGACGAAAAATTCCACTTCGCCAGCGTTGAAAAAGTCTTCGCCGTACTGATGATCTTCACGGCATGCGCCATGGCTTTCGCGCATGGATCGAATGACGTAGCCAACGCCGTTGGGCCATTGGCCGCCATCGTAGGTGCGCTGCAGTCCGGTGGCGAAATGGCCGAGCAATCAATCGTTCCAGGCTGGGTGCTGCTGCTTGGCGCCGCCGGCATTGTAGTAGGCTTAGCCACCTATGGTTATCGGGTCATCGCCACCATTGGCCGGAACATCACCGAATTGACCCCTAGCCGTGGCTTTGCTGCCGAACTGGCCACCGCCGCTACCGTGGTTGGCGCATCCGGTATTGGCCTGCCGGTGTCGACCACCCATACGCTGGTCGGTGCAGTTCTTGGCGTCGGGTTGGCGCGAGGTATCGGTGCCCTGAACCTGCGCGTGATCGGCACCATCTTCAGCTCCTGGATCATCACCCTGCCCGCTGGAGCTGGCCTGGCAATTGTATATTTCTTTATCTTCAGTGCCATTTTCGGCTGACGCGACCTACCCTGACGGCGTAAGCTGACTTTTCAGCTCACGCCGTCAGGAGCCTCTTACGCATGGCTATACCCCCACTCAAGGCGCAGTTCGACGCGCTGCTCAAAGCCCCTTCCATTAGCTGCACCCAACCTGATTTCGACCAGTCCAACATGGGCGTCATCAATCTGCTCGCGGGGTGGTTGAGTGATCTCGGATTCGTCTGCGATATCCAGCCGATCCACGGCGAGCCGGGCAAAGCCAATCTGATCGCCACGCTCGGGACCGGCCCCGGCGGCCTGGTTCTGGCCGGTCACACCGACACCGTCCCGTGCAATCCCGAGAAATGGAAACACGACCCCTTCGCCCTGACCGAAGCGGACGGTCGTTGGTACGGGCTGGGCAGTTGCGACATGAAAGGGTTTTTCCCGCTGATCATCGAGGCGGTCAGAGGCTACGTCGACAGGCCTTTCAAGCAGCCGCTGATAGTGCTGGCCACCGCTGATGAAGAAAGCTCCATGAGCGGCGCCCGCTCCCTGGTTGCCAGCAGCCTGCACCATGCGCGTCATGCAGTGATCGGGGAACCGACCGGGCTCAAGCCGGTTCGGGTGCACAAGGGCATCCTGATGGAGCGGATCGATATCATCGGTCAGGCCGGGCATTCGTCTGACCCGGCGCTGGGCCGAAACGCCATGGAAGCCATGCATCTGGTCATCAGTGACCTGTTGAACCTGCGGGCCGATTGGCAGAAGCGCTGGAACAACCCGCTGTTCGGCGTACCGGTGCCGACCCTGAATCTGGGCTGTATCCATGGCGGCGACAACCCCAACCGCATCTGCGCCAAATGCGCGCTGGAGTTCGACATCCGCCCACTGCCGGGGATGGACCCAGACGCCTTGCGTGCGGATATCAAAGCGCGGCTGCAGATCATTGCCCAGGAACGGCAGGTGGAAATTCTCTACAAACCGTTGTTTCCTGGGGTTCCGCCCTTGAACACCGCCGCCGACGCGCCGCTGGTACTGGCCTGCGAAGAGTTCACCGGCTATAGCGCGGGCAGCGTGGCCTTTGCCACCGAAGGGCCCTACCTCAATCAGATCGGTATGCAGACGCTGATATTAGGGCCCGGGGATATCGATCAGGCGCACCAGCCAGACGAGTACCTGGAAATTGCCCGGATTGATCCCACGGTCACCATTCTGCGCAGCCTCATCGAGAGGTTCTGCCTGCAAACCGCCGCCATCTAGCGGAACGGCGGTTCATCAAAGCTGCGCAATTTGCGCGAATGCAGCGAATCCAGCTGACTGCGCAGCAGGTCCAGGGCGGCGATTCCGATATGCAGATGCTGGGTGACCGCTCGCTCGTAAAAGGCACCCGCTGCGCCAGGCAGCTTGATTTCGCTGTGCAGGGGTTTATCCGAGACACACAGCAGGGTGCCGTACGGCACACGCAGGCGATAGCCCTGCGCAGCAACGGTTCCGCTTTCCATGTCCACGGCAACTGCTCGCGCCTGATTGATCAATGGGCGCTCCTGTGCCCAGCGCAACTCCCAGTTGCGGTCGTCGTAGGTGAGCACGGTGCCGGTGCGCAAACGCCGCTTGAGATCATCGCCACGGTCTCCGGTGACCTGCGCGGCCGCCTCCTGCAGCGCCATCTGTACCTCAGCCAATGCCGGCAGCGGTATGTGCGGCGGCAGCACCCGGTCAAGAATGCCGTCTCGGCGCATATAGGCGTGGGCCAGTACATAATCGCCAATGGTCTGGGACTGACGCAGCCCTCCGCAATGCCCGATCATCAACCAGCAATGGGGACGCAGCACCGCCAGGTGATCTGTGATGTTTTTAGCATTGGATGGGCCAACCCCGATGTTCACCAGAGTAATGCCGTCACCATCGTTGGATTGCAGATGGTAGGCCGGCATCTGATAGCGGTGCCAGACAACGCTGTCGACCAGCGCCTGCATTGTTTCCGCAGTCATTCCTCGCTCGATCACTACGCTGCCGGGCATGACCATGCGTACGAACCGCGAATCGCTCAGCAACATGTCGAGGCCATGGCGGATAAACTGGTCAACGTAGCGATGATAGTTGGTCAGCAATATCCAGGGTTGCACCTGCCGCCAATCGCTGCCGGTGTAATGCACCAGCCGGCGCAGCGAAAAATCGACCCTTGCCGCATCGAACAGCGCCAAAGGCAAAGGATGGGTATTTTCCCAATCGTACAGGCCGTCTGCGTTGCCATCGGTTACCGCAGAGAGATCCGTGCTGGGAAATATTCTGGCAAGCTCGCCAGCGGTGACGCCCGATCCGGCAAGCTCATCGCCCTGCTCGACCACGTAGGGATAAGGAATGTCCTGCTGGCTGATGCCTACTTCAATCTTTAAGGTGAAATCGCGCATCAATGGCCGTAACTGCTCCAGCAGGTATTTGCGAAAGGCTCTCGGATGCGTAACCGTTACACTGTAAACACCCGATACCTGAACCTTGGCGTAGGCGCGAACAGTAGGCGGTGCCTCGCCCTGCCGATGATAGGTGAGACGTAATTCAGGGTAGCGGAACAGCTGCCGCTGGCTGATCCCAGGCAGTGTGCGATCTTTCAGATAACATTTAAGCGCCTGGCTCAGCTCAGCCGTAGCCTGTTCATACAGCTCGGCCAGGCGATCGACCGCCTCTTCAGGCGTGTGTACCACAACAACATTTTCGGAACTCAGGTTCACAGAATCCTCGCTTTTGTGATCGGGCATACGTTTATATAGCTTTTTTCACCGCCTTGCGCATAGCGCTGCGGCTATTTGATCGGCATCACCTCTTGAAGCGAGTCCGCTAAAGTCCCTACACTGCTCTTTTTCACGGAACACTTCTTCACGGATTACTTTCCACGGAATATGCGAATGTCCGATTACGTTAACTGGTTCCGTCATTCCACGCCCTATATCAACACCCATCGTGATCGCACCTTCGTGGTGCTGTTACCGGGTGAGGCGCTTGCGCACCCGAACTTCACCAACATCATCCACGACATCATGCTGCTCAACAGCCTTGGTGTGCGGCTGGTGCTGGTGCATGGCTCACGTCCGCAAATCGAAGAGCGACAAACGGCTCGCGGCATACGCTCGCACTATCATAACGATCTGCGTGTGACAGACAGTGACACCCTCGCCTGCGTGATGGATGCGGTAGGCAGCCTGCGCATCGCCATCGAAGCACAGCTCTGCACCGCCTCCGGGCAAGGCCCTCGCCTGCGGGTGGTCAGCGGCAACTTTGTCACGGCCAAACCAATCGGGGTAGTGGATGGCGTCGATTTTCATCATACCGGCGAGGTACGGCGGATTGATCGAAAGGCGATCAGCAAACACCTGGATGACGAATCGATTGTGCTGCTTTCATCCATCGGTTATTCACCCACAGGCGAGGTATTCAATCTCGCGTGCGAAGATGTGGCCACCAGCGCTGCCAGTTCACTGGAAGCCGACAAACTGATCTTGTTCGGGCCGGACGCCGGCATTCTCGACGCCGAAGGCCAGTTGCTGCGCGAACTGAAACCCACCCGCGCCTTGCCCCTGCTCAAGGCGCTCGGCAACAGCTTGCCCGGCACGCTGCTGGCCGCCGCTTGCAAGGCCTGCAATAACGGGCTGCGGCGCAGCCATATTGTCAGCTTTGCAGAGGACGGCGCGCTGCTTACCGAACTCTTTACCCGCGACGGCGGCGGCACTCTGGTCACCCAGGAAGCCTTTGAACAGATACGCACAGCAACCATAGAAGACGTAGGTGGACTGTTGGAATTGCTGCGCCCGCTCGAAGAAGCAGGGATTCTGGTGCGTCGCTCCCGTGAGGTGCTGGAAACCGAAATCGGCCAGTTCACACTGATTGAACGTGACAACATGATCATTGGCTGCGCCGCCCTCTATCCGCTGGAGGAATCCAGCTCAGCGGAACTGGCCTGCGTCGCCATTGATCCTAATTATCGCCATGGTGGCCGAGGCGATCAGTTGCTCGAGCACATCGAGGCCCAGGCCCGTGCGCTCAAGCTCGACACACTCTTCGTTCTGACTACCCGCACCGCCCACTGGTTTCGCGAGCGGGGCTTCGTGCCCAGTACTGTAGAGCGGCTACCTGCCAAGAGAGCTTCGCTGTACAACTTTCAGCGTAATTCGAAGGTGTTTGAAAAGGGCTTGTAGCTCCGCACAAGCGACGCTTCGGCCCTAACTCCTCAGCGTCTTTGGCGACGGCTGTCGGAGACCGCCGGCTGCAAGCTGCATGCTCTCCAGCAAATTGATATGCTTGCACCATTGCAACACTCAACGAGAGTACCGACATGCCCGATTATCGTTCGAAAACCTCCACCTTTGGTCGCAACATGGCCGGCGCTCGTGCGCTGTGGCGCGCCACCGGCATGAAGGATGAGGACTTCAAGAAACCGATCATAGCGGTCGCCAACTCGTTCACGCAGTTCGTGCCCGGCCACGTGCATCTCAAGGATATGGGGCAGTTGGTCGCGCGGGAAATCGAGCGAGCCGGTGGCGTGGCCAAAGAATTCAACACCATTGCCGTGGATGACGGCATCGCCATGGGTCACGATGGCATGCTGTATTCGCTGCCATCGCGGGAGATCATTGCCGATTCCGTGGAATACATGGTCAACGCGCACTGCGCCGATGCCATCGTTTGCATATCCAACTGCGACAAGATCACCCCCGGCATGCTCATGGCCGCGCTGCGCCTGAACGTTCCGGTGGTGTTCGTTTCCGGCGGGCCGATGGAAGCCGGCAAAACCAAGCTGGCCAGCCATGGGCTCGATCTGGTCGACGCTATGGTTATCGCCGCCGACGAGACAGCCAGCGATGAGACGGTCGCCGAGTACGAGCGCAGCGCCTGCCCTACCTGCGGCTCGTGCTCCGGTATGTTTACCGCCAATTCGATGAATTGCCTGGCCGAAGCCCTGGGTCTGGCCTTGCCGGGCAACGGCTCTACCCTGGCCACACACAGCGACCGGGAGCAGCTGTTCCTGCGCGCCGGGCGTACTGTTGTCGATCTGTGCCAGCGCTACTACGGCGAGGGCGACGAAAGCGTGCTGCCGCGCAGCATCGCCAATTTCAGAGCTTTCGAAAACGCCATGACGCTGGACATCGCCATGGGCGGCTCTACCAACACCATCCTGCATCTGCTGGCGGCGGCGCAGGAAGGTGAAATCGAGTTCGACCTGCGTGACATCGACCGACTGTCGCGCAAGGTCCCCCAGCTGTGCAAGGTCGCACCCAATATTCAGAAGTACCACATGGAAGATGTGCACCGCGCGGGCGGAATCTTCAGCATTCTGGGCGAGCTGGCACGGGGCGGCCTTTTGCATACCGACGTACCCACCGTTCACAGTCCGAGCATGAAAGAAGCCATTGCCCAGTGGGACATTACCCAGACCAATGATGAAGCCGTGCATAAATTCTTTCGGGCAGGCCCGGCTGGCATTCCGACCCAGACCGCATTCAGCCAGTCGACCCGCTGGGACACAGTGGATGCGGACCGTGAAACCGGCTGCATCCGTAGCGTTGAGCACGCCTACTCCCAGGAAGGCGGTCTGGCGGTGCTCTATGGCAACATCGCCCTGGACGGTTGCGTGGTGAAAACCGCCGGTGTTGATGAGTCGATCCACGTGTTCGAAGGCAACGCCAAAATCTACGAAAGCCAGGACACCGCAGTAAAAGGCATTCTGGCGGACGAAGTGAAAGCTGGCGACATCGTCATCATCCGTTACGAAGGCCCCAAGGGTGGGCCGGGCATGCAGGAAATGCTCTACCCCACCAGCTATCTGAAATCCAAGGGCCTGGGCAAGGACTGCGCGTTGCTGACCGACGGACGCTTCTCCGGCGGCACCTCCGGTTTGTCCATCGGTCATGCCTCACCCGAGGCGGCTGCTGGTGGCGCCATAGGCCTGGTGCGCGATGGCGACAAGGTGTTGATTGACATTCCCAACCGCAGCATCAACCTGCTGGTGAGCGACGAGGAGCTATCCCACCGCCGCATCGAACAGGACAAGCAAGGCTGGAAACCGGTCGAGATACGCCCGCGCAAAGTCACCACCGCACTCAAAGCCTATGCCTTGCTGGCCACTAGTGCCGACAAGGGTGCGGTACGCGACAAGGCCATGCTGGACGGCTAAATCACCTTCTAAAGCGCGCCCGGGATAAAAAGACCGGGCGCGACATCTTTCGCTTCCCTGCCAAAAATCCGCGCCATAAATACGGCAACCGCCGGTAACTCACTGATTTAAGCCAAGTATCTGACGACTAGTCAGGCAACTGCTACCACTTGTCGGACAAAAGTACCACTGACTCAAGGCGTATGCTGTGTCCAAGTTGTGATGGAGTTAACATCATTGCACTATCATAATGATGTCGGACGCATCTTTACCTGCTGGACACGGGTCGCAATGGAAAAGACTGCACGAAAAGTGTTGCTAGTTGAACTAGACCCGGACAAGCGCGAGCATCTGCTCACGCTGTTCCGGACGCACAACGACCCTACCCTGACGGTCGAAGTGTGCACCCGCCCCACGGAGGCCATTAGCCGATTGGCAAATGGTAAATTCCTCGCGTGCCTGCTTCCGAACGATATTAACCTTCTGCACGACGCGCGGCGAGTTGCCACGGATACACTTTATATCCTGATCAGCGATAACAGCTCGCCAGAGAAAGACAGCGCCGCGATAAGCGAAGGGGCGGATGACGTACTGGCACGCAGCGGTCTGGACGCAGAAGGCCTCATCCGCGCCATGATCCATGCGGAGCTGCGCCGCAACAGCGGATCCAAGCTAGCTCAACAGGCCAAGCAAGATCCGCTGACTGGGCTGGGCAATCGTGCATTGCTGGAAGAGGAGCTTGATCGCCTGCTATTACGGGGCAAGCGAACCCGGATAGGCTTCGCCTTGCTCTACATAGACCTGGATTACTTCAAGCAGATCAACGACAGCTTTGGGCACGGCCTCGGTGATCTGCTGCTGGCAGTGATAGCTAACCGTTTGCGACGTACCATGCGCGAAGAAGACTTGATAACCCGGATCGGTGGGGACGAGTTCGTCGCCCTGCTGCACGACGTTCAAGATCCAAACGATGCAGCCTTGATCGCCAGCAAGATCATTCACACCTTGAGCGAGCCCATAACACTGAGCGGACATCATTTGCTCATTTCTGCCAGCGTCGGTATTGCCATTCATCCAGAACACGGCCAGTCGGCAACCGAACTGCTGCAACATGCAGACCAGGCACTGTACAAAGCCAAGGCCAATGGTCGGAACGGCTACAGCTTCTTCAATCCTGATGAAGAAGCCCAGACCCGACATAATCTGAATGTGGAACAAGGCCTGCGTCACGGCCTGCTCGAGGGTCAGTTTCGCCTGCATTATCAGCCCATCGTTGATACCCGAACCGGCAATACCGTCTCATGGGAAGCGCTGTTGCGCTGGCAACATCCACAGCTCGGATTGCTCAGCCCGGACGCCTTTCTCAAACTGGCAGAGCACAGCGGCTTGATCCTGCCCATGGGTCACTGGGTTATCAATCAGGCGTTAACGGCAGTGAAGCAGTGGCGTGCGGCAGGGGTTGACTGCCGGTTATCGATCAATCTCAGTGACCGAGAGCTGAAGCAGCCGAGGTTTGCCGATCAGCTCAAACAACTTCTGGAACGCAGCAAGGTTCCGCCTGGGGTCATTCAGCTGGAACTTCGCGAGGATGCCCTGCTGAAACACGCCAGCCAGGCCACCAAGCTCTGCAAGTCTCTAAACGATCTGGGCGTGGACATATGGCTTGACCATTTCGGTGCCGAGTACGGAGCGCTGGGGTACCTGGCCCGATTGCCAATCAAGGGCATCAAACTCGATACCCGGGACCTGTCTAGCGGAGCGGATCTCGAGTACGCCAACTACCTGCGCAATCTGATTACGCTCGCGCGAAGCATGGAAAAACAGGTTACCGCCAACTATGTCGAAGACGCTGTGAGCGCCGAACAATTGTCCAGCTGGGGCGGCGATTTTCTCCAGGGATTCTGGATCGGCAAACCGCGGCCGCTGGAGGATTTGCTCGGTCAGTCGGTTGCCCTATCCAGAATTTGATAGCAGTGCGCGGGATATCCCTCCCCTGCTTCGATCAAACGTTCGTCGACCAGCTTCCAGAGCTCGTCGTCAAACTCGGGGAACCAGGCGTCCCCCTCAGGTTCCGCATCCACCAGCGTCAGATACAAGCGCTCTGCATGGGGCAATAACTGACCGTAAATGCGATCCCCACCGATCACCATAATCTCATCGACATTATCCAGAATTGCCTGGCTGGCCGCAGCGCTCAGGGCAGCTTCAATAGACGACACCAATGTGGTGCCTGGCAGACTGAGGCCGGCCTGACCTGACACAACGATATTGGTTCGACCAGGCAGCGGCCGACCAAGGGAATCGAAAGTCTTGCGTCCCATGATAATGGGCTTTCCCCAGGTCACGGCGCGAAAATACTTGAGGTCTTCGGGCAGATGCCAGGGCAGCTTGTTGTCGCGTCCGATGACGCGGTTTCGGGCCATGGCCGCGATCATGGCAATGCGAGGAGATTCGCTCATACAGCAACCGGCGCCTTGATGTGCGGATGCGATTCATAACCCTGGAGGCTGAAATCTTCATAGCGGAAGGCCAGCAGATCGGTAACCGCGGGGTTGAGCACCATCCTGGGTAACGGAAAGGGCTCCCGGTCCAGTTGCAGATCAGCTTGCTCCAGGTGGTTGGCATAGAGGTGACAGTCGCCGCCGGTCCAGACGAACTCGCCAGGCTCCAGCTTGCAGACCTGCGCGACCATCAGCGTCAGCAACGCGTAGCTGGCGATATTGAACGGCACGCCGAGGAAGATATCCGCCGAGCGCTGGTACAGCTGACAGCTAAGCTTGCCATCGGCCACGTAGAACTGAAACAGCGCATGGCACGGCGGTAGGGCCATATCATCCACCAACGCCGGGTTCCAGGCCGAAACGATCAGACGGCGGGAGTCGGGATTGCTGCGGATCATGTCCAGCAGTTTGGCTATCTGGTCGATTGATTCACCGTTAGGCGCTGGCCATGAGCGCCACTGGTAACCGTATACCGGACCCAGATTGCCGTTCTCGTCAGCCCAGTCGTCCCAGATGGATACGCCGTTTTCTTTCAAATAGGCAATATTGGTGTCGCCCTGAAGAAACCACAGCAGTTCATGGATGATCGATTTCAGATGACATTTCTTGGTGGTGACCAGCGGAAATCCCTCACCCAGATCAAAACGCATCTGGTGGCCAAAAACGCTATAGGTGCCGGTGCCGGTGCGGTCACTCTTGTAGGTGCCTGTGTCCCGGACCAGACGCATCAGATCAAGATACTGTTTCACGCTTTACGCCCTCGTTACTGTAGGCCCACCACATCATCGCGGCGCCGATCATTATCATGGGAATGCATAGCAGTTGACCCATCGTCAGCCAGCCGAACGCGAGGTACCCGATATGTGCATCAGGCTCGCGGACAAACTCGACGATAAAGCGGAACACGCCATAACAGATACCAAACAGGCCGCTTACCGCCATGGTCGGTCGCGGCTTGCGCGAATAGATCCACAGAATAACGAAGAGCGCTACGCCCTCCAGGGCAAACTGGTACAGCTGTGACGGATGCCGAGCCAGCTGCAGCGGGTCGGTGGGAAAGACCATCGCCCAAGGCACGTCGGAGGCCTTGCCCCATAGCTCGGCATTGATGAAATTACCAATACGCCCTGCACCGAGCCCGATAGGAACCAGCGGTGCCACGAAATCCATCAGTTCGAAAAAGCGCTTGTTGTTGCGGCGGGCGAACCACCATACCGCCAGCAACACGCCCAGCAAGCCACCATGAAAGGACATTCCACCCTTCCAGATTTGCAGGATGAGCGCCGGGTTGTCTATATAGGAGCCCAGATCGTAGAACAGCACGTAGCCGAGTCTTCCGCCCGCGATCACGCCAAGCGCCACCCAGAAGACCAGGTCAGACAATTTTTCCTTCGACCAGCTCGGGTCAAACGCATCCAGGCGACGGCCAGCCAGCCACCAGGCGCCGCCAATACCAATGAGATACATCAGCCCATACCAGTGAATCTGCAACGGACCCAGAGAAAGTGCCACCGGGTCAATCTGAGGGTAAGTCAGCATTCGCGCCCCTACAAAAGAAAGTTTATGCCAACGCCGAACAGCAAGACGGCGAACAGCCTTTTAAGCAGACGTTGCGACAGGCGATGGGCAAGCCTTGCGCCGAAGCCTGCAAACAACATGCTGGTCGCGGCAATGCCCACCATTGCAGGCAGGTAGACGTAGCCGACACTCCAGTCGGGTAAAGGCTGCGCCTCCCAGCCAGTCCAGATAAAGCTGATCGCCCCCGCTACAGCGATGGGCAGTCCGCAGGCGGAAGACGTCGCGACAGCCTGCTGCATCGGAACGCTCCGCCAAACCAGAAAAGGCACAGTGAGCGAACCGCCACCAATCCCGAAAATGGCCGACGCCCAACCTATGAACCCACCTGCGACGCTCAACCCTGTTTTGCCCGGCACATCGGAGCCGGCCTTTGGCTTGAGATCAAAGGCCATCTGTATCGCTACGGCGATGGCAAACACACCGATAATCTTCTGCAACAACGGGCCATCGATCAACGCCGCAGTGACGGCTCCCAGTACGCTACCAAAGACAATCCCGACAGTCATCCACACAAACAAAGGCCAGCGCACGGCACCCTTGAGGTGATGCGCGCGAATGGCATTTATCGAAGTGAACGCGATGGTCGCCAAGGATGTGCCCACTGCCATATGGGTGAGCACCTCGGTGGAAAAGCCCTGCACTGCGAAGCTGTAAACCAGCACGGGCACGATGATCATGCCTCCTCCCACGCCGAAAAGCCCGGCCAAGGTGCCGGCAAAGCCTCCCAGCACGAGATAAATTAGAAACTCCACAGTGCCTCCGGCTGCTGATTGCAGTTGCTCGCCTGCGCTGCGCTGGCGAGCCGGCTAGTGTAGCCGAAATTCAATCCAATTCCCTCAACTGCCGACTCCCGCGGGGACTGCCTTCCCGTAAAAAAGCAGTACACTAGGGCCAGCGACCGGAGAGCCGATATGTGCCTGATAGCCTTTGCCTGGCAACAACATGAACACACGCTGACCCTGCTGGGTAATCGAGACGAATTCCACGCTCGGCCTACCCGACAGGCGGAATTCTGGATCGCCGAGGGACAACCCGGGCTGCTCGCAGGCAAGGATCTGGAAGCGGGCGGTACCTGGCTGGGAGTGACCCGAACGGGCAGGTTCGCGGCGCTCACCAATGTCCGATCCCCCGGCGCGCGCACCGGGCTCTGCTCACGGGGCGCTCTGGCCTTTGATTATCTGAGTACAGACAGCCAGCCTGGGGACTATCTCGCACGGCTTGCCGACCGCGCAGCTGACTACGCTGGCTTCAATCTCCTGGTCGGCGACAGACGGCAGCTATGGCACTTCAACAGCCAGGAGCAAATAGCCCGATCGCTTGCTCCGGGTGTGTATGGCCTGAGCAACGCCTCGCTGGATTCCGACTGGCCCAAGCTACGTCAACTACGCGGCAGCCTGGCCGCCAGTCTACAAACAGACTCAGCCACCTTGCTGGACCTTCTTGGCGACAGCCAGATATTTACTGACGAGGAGTTACCTGCGACCGGTTTAAGCCTGGAATGGGAACGTATGCTTTCCGCCACCTTCATCAAGGGAGAAGACTACGGCACACGTGCCAGCACCCTGTTGCGGATCGGCCAGGACGGGCACATCCAGTTCACGGAACGACGGTTTGGCCCGGCGGGCGCCATGCTTGGCGAAGACAGCTGGGACTTCTACGCGGCGAAGCGGGTTACCGTCCCTGACTGAGCACCTTGCCCAGGCCCAGGTTACGCAACGCCAGGTGCAAGGTACTTTGCACCAGATAGGGGTTATCCAGCTCGATGACCTCATCCAGCAATGCCCTGGCATCGCTCAGGCGGATCTGCCGCAACAGCCACTTGACCTTCGGCAGGTTGGTGGCATTCATTGAAAGCACATCACATCCCATGGCCATAAGCAGCACGGCCGCGGCGGGATCGCCAGCCATCTCGCCGCATACGCTCATCGGCTTGCCGGCGGCGCGACAGGCCGTAGCGATTTTTATCAACGCCTGAAGCACAGCCGGATGCAGCGAATGATAGAGGTCCGCCACGCGTGGGTTGTTGCGATCAACCGCCAGCAAATACTGCGTGAGATCATTGGTGCCTACAGAGAGAAAATCGACCATCTGCACCAACTCGCGCGCCTGGTAAACCGCCGCAGGCACTTCAATCATCACCCCCACCGGCGGCATATGCACGTCGAATCCTTCATCGCACACTTCGCTGTGAGCCCGATGAAGCAGATGCAATGCCTCCTCCACCTCATACACGCTGCTGATCATTGGCAACATGATGCGCAGGTTGTCGAGTCCCTGACTGGCCTTCAGCATGGCCCGCGTCTGCACCAGAAATATTTCTGGATGATCCAGCGTTACGCGGATTCCACGCCAGCCCAGAAAGGGGTTGTCTTCCCTAATGGGAAAATAGGTCAGCGCCTTGTCGCCCCCGATATCCAACGTCCGCATGGTGACCGGCAGTGGATGGAAAGCCTCAAGTTGCTCACGGTAAATGGCTTGCTGTTCCTTCTCGCTGGGAAAGCGGTCCTGGATCATGAACGGCACTTCAGTGCGGTATAGCCCCACGCCTTCAGCGCCCCGGTCCAGCGAGCGGGCTACATCGGCCAGCAACCCGGTGTTGACCCAGAGCGGCATGCGGTAACCGTCAAGCGTGACACAGGGAACGCTGCGCAGCGTTTCCAGCCCCTGTACCAGTTCGCGCTCCTCGCGGACCAACTCCAGATAATGGCGCCGCAGCTCCTGGGAGGGATTGGAATACACCTCACCATGGTTACCATCAACAATCAGCTCAAGCCCATCCATCCGCGTATAGGGCAGATCAACCGCACCCATCACGGTCGGAATGCCCATCGCCCGTGCCAGAATCGCCACGTGTGAACTGCCGGAACCGAGAACAGAAACCAGGCCTACCAGTTTCTCCTTCGGCACTTCACCAAGCATGACCGGAGAAAGCTCCTCACTGACCAGGATGGTATTGTCGGGGAAAACCAGTTCACGCTTACCCGCCTCCTGCAGGTAGGCGAGAATGCGGCGCCCGAGGTCCTTGACGTCCGAAGCCCGCTCGCGCAGGTAAGGATCGTCCATCATCTCGAAACGGCCTATATGGGCATTCACCACTTCACGCAAGGCGCCCTGGGCCCATTGGCCGCGTTTAATGATGTCGGTCACCTCGTTTCCGAGGGCCGCGTCGTCAAGCATCATCTGATAGACGTCAAACAACGCCAGCTCTTCGGGACGCAGCTGTGCTGACAATTTACTGGACAAGGCCTGCATATCACGACGCACTGACTCGAGCGCTTTGCCGAACAGCTGCAATTCGGCGCCAATGTCGGTCACAATCTTGTCGGGCACCGCACCGAGATCAGCAGGTGGCAATACCACCACGGCCTGACCGATAGCAACGCCTGGGGCCCCGGGCACCGCATCGAACCGGGTGTCCTGAACAACCTCGCCGCCCCAGCCGAGGCCGCGGATTGAACCGGTCGCCTCGGCGTGGGCGATAACACCAGCCAGCTGGGCGCTCATGGTAACGAGGAACGATTCCTCACTTTCGTCGAATTGTCGCCGTTCCTTCTGCTGCACCACCAGCACACCCATGACCCGGCGGTGGTGGATGATCGGTACGCCGAGAAAGGAGGCATAACGCTCTTCGCCGGTTTCGACAAAATAGCGGAAGCGGGGATGCGCTGCGGCATCTTCCAGATTGAGAGGCTCCTCGCGGGCGCCTACATAGCCAATCAGACCTTCGTTGGTCGCCAGACTCACGACGCCCACGGCATCCTTGTTGAGACCTTCGGTAGCCATCAGCACATAGCGGGTGGAGCCAGGATCCAGCAAATAGACTGAGCATACTTCCGTGCCCATTGCCTCGCGAACCCGCTGGACGATTATTGACAGGGCGGTAGGCAAATCTCTTGCCGAGTTGACCTCCTGCACAATGCGACGCAGCGTGTTCAGCATATTCAGCACTCCGTCAGTTCGCCAAGGGGAAGTCTGGGCGCCAGTTCCTTCATCGCCCTCCGATACACGTCACGCTTGAAAGCCACTACCTGACCGAGGGGATACCAGTAGCTCACCCAACGCCAACCATCGAATTCCGGCTTGGGCGTCTTGGTCATACACACCCGCTGTTCGTCGGCCTTGAGCCGAAGCAGGAACCATTTTTGTTTCTGACCCACGCAGATCGGCTGTGAGTGGCTGCGGATCAGGCGCTGTGGCAACCGATAACGCAGCCAGCCACGGGTACAGGCAAGGATCTCGACATCGTCGGGCATCAGGCCTACTTCTTCGTGCAGTTCACGATAGAGCGCCTGCTCCGGACTTTCGTTACGCTGGATGCCGCCCTGTGGAAACTGCCACGCGTCCTGCCCGATCCTCCGCGCCCACAGCACTTGCCCTAACCCATTGGTCAGGATAATGCCTACATTTGGACGGAAACCATCGGGGTCAATCACTGCCAGTATCCTTTTTCTCTTTCACCGCATTGTTCCACAAAGACGCGCGGGGCAGCAATTGCATAAATGGCGCACTGCTGAAGCATTTGCCCGCAGCCTGGATTATCCTTGGAGCCCTCTGCTTACATATCACAGGAGCATGCCGTGTCACTGGCCATTTTCGACCTGGACAACACCCTGCTTGGCGGCGACAGCGACCACGCCTGGGGTGAGTTCATCGTCGCGCAAAACATCGTAGATGCCGCCGAGTATCAGGCTCGCAATGATGAATTCTTCAATGACTACCTGAGCGGCAAATTGGATATTCAGGTGTATCTGAACTTCTGCCTGCAGCTTCTGGGTGAACACCCGGAAGAGCAACTGGACGCCTGGCATCTACAATTCATGGCAGACAAGATCGATTCCATTATCTTGCCCAGAGCTTTGGAGTTGATTGAAAAGCACCGCCATGCCGGCGACACCCTGATGATCATCACTGCCACCAACCGCTTTGTCACCGGCCCGATCGCCGCCAAACTGGGTATCGATATTCTATTGGCGACAGAATGCGAGCGGGCCGATGGACGATACACCGGGCGCACCACTGACGTAGCGTGCTTTCGCGAAGGCAAGGTAACCCGCTTGCAGCGCTGGCTGGAAGAAAACGACCGGAGCCTGGAAGGCGCTTATTTTTACAGCGACTCGCATAATGATCTGCCGTTACTGGGCATGGTCGATCACCCGGTGGCGGTTGACCCGGACGACACCCTGCGAGCACATGCCCAAGAGCAGGGGTGGCCGGTTATCAGCTTGCGTGACTAGCTGGTGTGGCGGCTAATAACGGTCATTAAACCCAAATTCGTCATTCCTGCGAAGGCGAAATCCAGCGGCTGGCGATCCAGCGGCTGGCAGCCCAGCGGCTGGCGATTCAGACTAATTTGCCGGCTCACCGCTGCGAGGGTTCATGTCCCAGTTCTTTGGATCCCCGCCTTCGCGGGGATGACGGGGCACGGGATGACGGGGCGCAGGATGGCGAGGGAATGCTTTCGGGAGAATGCCAGAGGCGCGGGATGGCGAGGGACTGCTTTCGGGAGAATGCCAGAGGCACGGGATGGCGAGGGGCTGCTTTCGGGAGAATGCCGGACATGGTTCTAGAACGATAACGAGCCTTGGCAATTACAATGACGGCCTTGGCACTGACTTATCTAAAAAATTCGTCATTCCCGCGAAAGCGGGAATCCAGCGGCTGGCGGTCCAGCGGCTGGCGGCCCAGTGGTTGGCGATTCAGACTAATTTGCCGGCTCACCGCTGCGAGGGGTGATGTCCCAGTTCTTTGGATCCCCGCCTTCGCGGGGATAACGGGCCTCGGCAATCACGAGGATGAGCCTTGACACTTACTAATTCAAATTGGCACTACTTAACTCAACACTCGTCATTCCCGCGAAGGCGGGAATCCATGGTTTACAAGGTTACCTATGTGACCGGATCAACGTGGCGACCCCTAAGTGCCGCTCGGCGCGGAGCCTTTCCGCGCCGGATCAGGAGCAAGCACTTCATTCAGACCGGCAACACCCGGCAGAAGTACGACTTGATGTAGCCTGTTTCAGGGATGGCCGGATGCAACGGGTGATCCGGACCCTGGAATCCGCGCTCGGCGATGACCAGATGACGGTCCAGATGGCGGCTGGCAGCCAGCAGGATGTCCCGCAGGTTGTCCTCCGCCAGATGCATCGAGCAGGAGGCCGAAACCAGAACGCCGTCCTTGTTCAACAGACGCATGGCCTGCTCATTGAGTCGTCGATACGCGCCCTCGCCGTTACGTATATCCTTGCGCTTTTTGATGAAGGCTGGCGGATCGGCAATGATCACATCAAACTTCTCGCCTGCCGTCTTCAGCTCGCGCAGGGCATCCATTACATCACCTTCCACCACTGCCATCTTCTCCGCCACGCCATTCAGAGATGCGTTGTGTTCGACCATATCCAGCGCAGGTGCCGAACTGTCCACACACATTACTTCGGACGCGCCGAACACTGCCGCCTGCACTCCCCAGCCACCGATATAGCTATACAGATCCAGCACGCGTTTACCTGCCACATAGGGCGCCAGACGTGCGCGATTCATACGGTGATCATAAAACCAGCCGGTCTTCTGACCCTGCCACACCGGTGCTTCGAATCGCACGCCGTTCTCTTCCAGCGCTACGCGCTCGGGCATTTCGCCGTGCACCGCTTCAACCAGTGAGGGCAAGCCCTCGGCGGCGCGGGCGGCATTGTCGTTCTTGAACAATATTCCGACGGGTTTCAACACCTGTACCAGCGCCTCGATAATAGCCTCGCGCACGCGCTCCATGCCTGGGGTCGAGATCTGGACCACCAGGTGATCGGCGAACCGATCAACCACCAGACCCGGCAAAAGATCAGACTCACCATAGACCAACCGATAGAATGGCTTGTCGAACAGCTTTTCACGCAGGCTCAGGGCGATTTTGAAACGGTGCACCAACAACGGCTTGTCCAGCGGATGGGCGGCATCTCGGCTATGCAGTCGAGCGCAGATCAAGTTGTTGGGGCTGACCGTGGCCAGGCCAAGTACCTTGCCGGCTACGGTCTCGATCTGCACCTCCTGACCGGACTCAAGCGCAGTCAGAGGCGTTTGGGTGATGTCTACCTCATTACTGAACACCCACAAATGGCCACCTTTTATACGGCGATCGCTGTTGGTTTTCAGACGCAGGCTGGGCAGATTCATCGCGGACTCCTGAATGGGCTGGCAGAAAATTCTACCGGGCGCGCATTATACAGGGTGCCAAGGCCGCCAGTCTCCGGCTACACTCGCAATCCAGCAAACAAGGACAGCACGACCATGTCACAGGATCTTACGGACGAGCAAATCAGGCATGCCTTGCAAGGAATAAGCGTACCCCCTCAGCCGCAGATCATGGTTGATCTGCAGATGGAGCAGGTTATGCCGGACCCGGATCTCAGGGTCATAGCAAGGCTTATCAGCCAGGACCCCGGGCTATCCGGCAGCCTCCTTAAAATCGTCAATTCGCCGTTCTTTGGACTGGCTAACCGCATTACCTCGATCCAGCAAGCGGTCAACCTGCTTGGTGTGAAAAAGGTAATCAACATCGTCAATGCCCAGTCCATCCGGGGCGAGCTGACCGATGAGAACATCGTCAACCTCAATCGCTTCTGGGACAGCGCCCAGGACGTGGCCATGACCTGCATGACCCTGGCAAAACGTATCGGCTGTCTCGAACCTGACGAGGCCTATGCCCTGGGCCTGCTCCATAACTGCGGCATCCCGCTGATGCTGAGCCGGTTTCCGTACTACATAGAAGTAATGGAAGAATCCTACGCCCAAAGCGGGCAGCGGATCGTCGACATCGAAAATCACCGGCTCAATACCAATCATGCTGTGATCGGCTACTTCACCGCCAAGTCCTGGCTGTTGCCAGGGCATTTGTGCGAGGCTATCGCCAGCCACCACAATGCGCAGCAGATATTTCTCGAATATGGCAGCAAAGACGCTACGCTGAAAAACATGCTGGCCATTTTGAAAATGGCCGAGCATATATGCAAAGCCTATCAGGTGCTCGGCAACCATCCGGTGGATCATGAGTGGAACGAGATTGGTACTTTGATCCTCGAATATGTCGGCCTGTCTGAATATGATTACGAAAGCCTTGAAGCGATCTGCCAGGAAATGATGGCCTCTGGCGACGGTCGCTATTATCAGGATTGATCACAATCGTTGGCTGCAACGCCGGTTGCAGCGTCCCACTGGAGTCTGACCATGAACACCCCGCTCGTTCTGACCGTAATATCCGCCGACAAGCCTGGCCTCGTGGAAAGTATCGCCCAGACCATTACCCGGCATGGCGGCAACTGGCTGGAAAGCAGCATGGCACGCATGGCCGGGCAATTTGCGGGCATTCTACGAGTGGACGTTGCCGCCGAGAAAGTCGAAGCACTGCGTATCGATCTGGATGGCCTGACCAGCCTGGGCATCAACGTTCAGGTAGCCGTCAGCGGCCAGGCCGATTTGCCTGAGCAGACCACCCTGCTGCTGAATCTGGTCGGTAATGACCGTCCGGGCATCGTTTATGAGGTGTCACAGATCCTGGCGCGACATGGCGTCAATGTGGAGCAGTTGGAGACCGAGTGTAGCCCGGCGCCAATGAGCGCCGACCTGTTGTTCAAAGCCGAAGCGCGCCTTGGCGTCTATCCGCAGACAGACCTGGCAGCGTTACGGGGGGATCTGGAGAGTCTTGCCGCGGATCTGATGGTCGAACTGACGGAAGCCTGACATTCCAACGTGCTGTTTGAACTGCCGCTACCCAAACAAAGTAGCGGCCCTGCCTCAGTCGTGGTTCAGATCAGCGTCCTTGAACAGATATTTGCGTAGCTGCTCGTCAAACTCGGGATCCCGGCGGCGTATCCATTCGAGCACCATGGCCGCGTGCTCCTTTTCTTCGTCCCGGTTGTGCTTGAGCAGGCCCCTAAGCTCTTCATCCTTGCAGGAGTCCATGCGCTGGTTGTACCAGTCAACGGCTTCCAGTTCTTCCATGAGCGATACGATCGCCCGGTGCATGTCGCGTGTCTCGTCACTGAGCTCTGTTACGGGTTCGTGATAGCCTTCATTGGACATCAAATTCTCCTCATTTTGCTATGGCTGGATCGCGGGCGGTGAGGCCCACCGATAATCATTGCCGGCCAATGTAGCCTGGATTGAAAACCGTCTGGTTGCCCTGAATCATCTCGAAGATGTCACGCGCGGGAATAGCCGGATCTTCCCAGTCGGCAGCGCGGTCTTCATCAGACGCGCCAGGACCCACTGAATGCTTGCTGATCTGGGTGCGCATTCCCGCAGGCGCAGCAAGAAAAACCTTGATATTGTCTTCCTTGAGTTCCACGGCAACCGTCTGGAACAAGCCATGCAGCGCATGTTTGGTCGCTGCGTAATGACCCAGCCCTTCTGGCGCCGGACGCATACCCAGGATGGAAGATACATTGAGAATGGTTCCGCCACCCTGCTCCCGCATGATGGGAATAACACGCTGGGCCAAGTCAGCGTAGGCCCAATAGTTGACGTCGAACAGATGCTTCGCCTGTTTGAGGTCCATCTGCTCCAGCGTGGCGATGTAGGAATAGCCAGCATTGTTGAATAGATAATCGATGCGGCCAAAGCGTTCCATCGCCTGGTCGATTACCTTGCCTCGCTGGTTCTGGTCTGCCAGGTCCGCTTCGACAAAAACCGCTTCTCCGCCCTGGGTCCGGATTTGCTCGGCGAGTTGTTGCGAGGGCTCGGCGCGCATATCGACCAGAACCAGCTTCATGCCGTTCTTCGCACCGAGCAGCGCAAGCTCCCGGCCCAAGCCATGACTAGTCCCGGTGATGATCGCGACCTTGTCGCGCATCCCCGCGTCCTGGGCATTGGCAGGACTGACCGCCAGGAACAGTGACCACAGCACGGTGCTGAGCCAGAGCGCCGCACTGGTCCGGCCTTTAATTGTTCTGATAGCTGATAAGCGGGACACTGAAGCCTCCTAAAGTTGGTACCCGCAAGGCGGGTCTGGCCCATTGGAGCCAGCCTTTAGTTCGAAGGACTCAAAACCATATAGTTCCTGGTTTTTGCACTCGAGTGTTTCTGAATGTTCAGTCGACCGCCGCCTTCTTGACCGGCTTGCTGGTTTTCGCCTGGATCTTTCCATCAGCCACGTTACGCATGAACTTCAGGGCGCCACGGGCATTGGAAAATTCGTCCAGCATGACTGGATTGGGGAAGGCTTCGGTCAGCCATTCGTAGAAGACGACGGATCCGCCCCCGGTGATGATGATCGCGCGGTAGATGCCGATCGAGCCCAGCGTGGACTTGACGTTATTGATGATCTTGGTAGCAACCGAACCAGCCACCTCCGAACGCAGCTTTTCAAAATTACGCATTTGACCGGCGAAGAATGTCGAGCCGGTCTCCAGCACTTCGTTGACCAGTGTCGGCGGTATTTCGGCTTCGTGGGAATTCTCGATCAAGCCCAGATTGATCAACTCCTGCTTGATGCCCTTCTCCAAGGCAAACTTGAGATCCAGCACACCTACCTTGGACGCTCCCGAATAGTTGTTGTTGATGGTAATGGTGTCGTCGATGATCAGATTGACCACGTCGGTGGTTGACCCACCGATGTCGATAATGGCCACGTCGCCCTTGGTGTATTTGGCGGCTTCGGTGAACTCACCCTGATCATCCAGAGCAAAATCGAAAAACGCCGACAAGGCCTCGGAAAAACACTCGACTTGGGTGATATTGGCCTTGTCATCGCTGCCGAGCACTTCAACCGTGCCACCCGTGCCATTGAAGTTGGCAATGGTTGCCTGTTTGTTCTCAACGATCTGTGTGCCCTGATCAGAAAAATAATCGCGGAATGACAGCGTAACACCCAGATAGAGCGGCTTGTTCAGCAGCCTGGCTTTACGCAGGGCATGGGTGACCAGAACCCGATTTTCGACGGAGGCAGGATAGTTGGCGTTACGCAGGTTGATTGGCGAGCGCACTGACGTCTTGCAGGTATATTCGACTCCGTTTGCCTTGTAACGGTCTACGGTTTCCCCGCTATTGGAGCTGAGCCGGTCGGTACCGATGACGGTGGGAATCTTCAGCGTCTGAATCTGTCCCTCGTCATCAATCCAGGCCAGCTTGTGATCGGCATAACCATTGTCATCAACAACCAGAGTTACCTGTTCCATCCTGTCCCACCTCATCCATTGGTTATCAGCAGAGCGGTAGCTCGCGCTATGCATGAACGATCCTGAAAACCGGATTCATGCAAAAGGATTGCAGTATGCCAGCGTCCAGAGGAAGGTTAAATACTTAAGCAAGCCAGCCATCCGATCACTTGAAACGCTCGGCACTAGCGTAGGGCTACCGGCTAGGAAACCATCGGTCTGTGCCGAGGCAGGCCAAGCGAGATCGCTGCCGCTGCCAGCACAAAGGCACTGGAAACCCACAGACAGGCCTCCAGCCCATAGGCCTGATAGACCCAACCGGACAGCAGTGTGCCTATCAGCCGGCCCATCGCGTTGGACATATAATAAAAACCCACATCCAGGGATACCCCGTCGGACTGGGCATACGAGACGATGAGATAGCTGTGCAGAGACGAATTGACAGCAAACAGCACGCCGAACAACATCAGCCCGCCCAACAGGACCCACTGGGGCGACCAGCCGCTCGGCAAGGCGAGGGCAATTGCGGCAGGGATCAGCGCCAGGGCCGCCGCCCACCCAAAGGCAGCTCGGCCGCCGGGCACCTGTCCTGCTTTTTTGCCGGTAATGGCGGGCGCGACGGATTGAACGATACCGTAGCCAATAACCCAACTGGCCATAAAGCCGCCGACCATCCAGTAGTCCCAGCCGAACACGCTGCTCATGTAAACCGGCAAGGCGATGACGAACCATACATCCCGGGCGCCAAAGAGGAACATCCGCGCCGCCGATAGAATATTGATGCGTCGACTCTTGGAGAGCAGCTCGCGAAATTTCGGCCTGGCCTTGGCCTTTCCAAGATCACGTTTCAGCAGGAACAGGCTGCACAGCCACACCACGCCCAGTGCTAGCGCCATCGCCAGCACCGCACCGGTAAATCCCATGAGCGCCAGCAAGGCGCCACCGAGAAAAAACCCGACGCCCTTGAGCGCGTTTTTCGAGCCGGTCAGCAAGGCCACCCACTTGTACAGACCGCCCTGATCGCAGTCCGGCACCAGCAACTTGATCGAGCTTTTAGCGCTCATCTTGTTGAGATCTTTCGCCACACCTGACATGGCCTGCGCCGCCATCACCCAGACTACCGTAAGCCAGTCGCCAGGGACGGTGAGCATCAGCAGCGCCACGACCTGCAGCGCCAAGCCGATGTTCATGGTGCGATTCAACCCGATCAGCGCCCCCAGATAACCGCCCACCAGGTTGGTGACCACACCGAAGATTTCGTAGAACAGAAACAACGCCGCAATTTCCAGCGGTGTATATCCTAAGCTGTAAAAATGCAGCACCACCAGCATCCGCAGGGCGCCATCGGTCAGCGTAAACGCCCAATAGTTGCCCGTAACTACCAGGTATTGGCGCACCTCGGGGGAAAGCGTCGAAAGCGCGCCCATCGGTTTATCCTGCCTTGCCGACCATGAGTGCCAGCTCTACCGTACGGTTGGCGTAGCCCCATTCGTTGTCGTACCAGCTGTATAGCTTCACCTGCGTACCGTTAATCACCATTGTCGACAGCGCGTCAATAATGGATGAGCGCGGGTCTGTTCGGTAATCGATCGAGACGAGCGGACGCTCTTCATAGCCGAGAATATCCTTGAGCTCGCCCTCAGCGGCCGCCTTGAACCAGCCGTTCACCTGCTCGACAGTCGTCGGCTTTTCAACCTCGAAGACACAATCGGTCAATGACGCATTGGCGAGCGGGACGCGAATGGCGTGGCCGTTCAGCTTGCCACGCAGCTCTGGAAAGATTTCCGCGATGGCAGTGGCCGAGCCGGTGCTGGTTGGAATCAGGCTCATGCCACAGGCCCGGGCCCGGCGCAAATCCTTGTGTGGCTGGTCGAGAATGCTCTGGGAATTGGTCACGTCGTGGATGGTAGTGATCGAGCCGTGGCGGATGCCCAGGTTCTCGTGAATCACCTTCACCACCGGAGCCAGACAATTGGTAGTGCAGGACGCGGCGGTAACGATACGATGCCTGGCCGGATCAAACAGGTCATGGTTAACTCCCAGCACAACATTCAAGGCACCCGGCTCCTTGACCGGCGCGCTCACCACCACCCGCTTGACGCCCTGATCCAGATATCCCTGGAGCACCGCGACGGTCTTGTTCACACCGCTGGACTCGATGACCAGATCGCAGCCCGACCAGTCGGTATCACCAATGGTCCGGTTGGCGGTCAACCTGACGGCCTTGCCATCGATAATCAGGCTGTTTTTCCCAGCAGCCGCTTCGTGCCGCCAGCGGCCGTGAACAGAGTCGAAATTAAGCAGATGCGCATGGGTTTCGGCATCGCCAGATGGATCGTTGACCTGAACGAATTCAAAATTTTCCCAGCCCCAGGCGGCGCGCATAGCCAGTTTGCCAATACGTCCAAAACCGTTGATGCCTACCTTGATGGTCATATAATTGCCCTCGATAAAATGCCTGGGTCTGCTATTCAAGCAGGCCAGTGTGACAAGTATGGAAGCGAATCAGATATCGCGCTGATTGACCCGCCTTGACAGCTCTTCAGCCGACTCCTTGCGTTCGGAATACCGATCCACCAGATAGTCCGCATGCTCGCGGGTCAGCAAGGTGAACTTGACCAGTTCCTCCATCACATCCACTACCCGGTCGTAGTAGGACGATGGCTTCATCCGACCCGATTCGTCAAATTCAAGGAAGCTCTTGGGCACCGATGATTGATTGGGAATGGTCAGCATCCGCATCCAGCGCCCCAGCACCCGCAGCTGATTGACTACATTGAAGGATTGGGACCCACCACAGACCTGCATGACCGCAAGGGTCTTGCCCTGGGTCGGGCGCACCGCACCGATGGCCAGCGGCACCCAGTCGATCTGCGCCTTGAACACACCGGTCATTGCGCCGTGTCGTTCGGGCGAGCACCAGACCTGCCCCTCCGACCATTGCATCAGTTCGCGCAGCTCCTGCACTTTGGGGTGATCCTCGGGGGCGTCGTCAGGGAGCGGCAGGCCGGACGGATCGAACACCTGGGTGTCAGCCCCAAGGTGCTGCAACAGCCTTTCGGCTTCCAGGATAAGCAAGCGGCTATAGGAGCGCTCTCGAGTGGACCCGTACAGCAGCAAAATACGCGGAGGGTGGCGCAACTGTCCGGTGCGACCAAGGCGATCACTATCGGTCAGGGGCAGCAAATCAGAATGCAGGGCGGGTAAGCTATCGGCCATGAAGGTCTCCATTGAACAGGCTCAGCAGCAACTGACCTGACGCACCGGCCTGGCACCCATTGTCTCGAGTCGCTGCATGTCATCATGCAACCATCCACGTTGGGCCTCGAGGGTCGCTTGTAGAATTTCACGGACCCAGGCAGGCAGGTCACCACTCAAGCTGTAATAAATCCATTGCCCTTGCCGGCGGTGGTCAAGCAGGCCGCAATTGCGCAATTCAGCCAGATGTCGCGAGATCTTCGGTTGACTGGCCTGCAGCGCACAGGTCAGTTCGCAGACGCACAATTCTTCCTCACTGGCAATCAGCAGGGCAATGCGCGCCCTGGTATCGTCGGCGAGGCACCTGAACACCGCAGGGGGACTAAAACGAGACATGCGCGAAACCATTACAGTGGAACAGATAACCAATATATACGCAAAACCATATATATGGAATATCAGATATGCTTTACCTTAAAGCAGTAACAGGGTCGCCAGTCCGAGAAAGGCAAAGAAGCCGACCACATCGGTGACCGTGGTTAAAATGACACTCCCGGCCAGCGCAGGGTCTATGCCGAATCGCTTGAGCATCAGCGGAATCATCAACCCCGCCATCGCAGCGCACAGCAGGTTCAACAATATCGCCGCGCCGATAATGCCCCCGATCTGCCAGCTTCCAAACCAGAAAAAGGCGAGACCTGCCACCACTACTGCCCAGAGCACACCATTGAGCATGCCGATGCCCATCTCCTTGAGCAGCAGCACCCGGGCGTTTCCGCCTCCAACCTGCCCCAATGCCAAGCCTCGAATGACCAGCGTCAACGTCTGACTGCCGGCAATGCCGCCCATGCTGGCGACGATGGGCATGAGCACGGCCAGCGCCACGATCTGCTCCAGCGTGCCCTGAAACTGGCCGATAACCCAGGCGGCGAGAAAGGCGGTGATCAGGTTGATACCAAGCCATACCGAACGCCGCCGGGTGCTGGTCAGGATGGGCGCAAACATGTCCGCCTCATCGCTCAGGCCAGCCATGTTCATCAGTGCCCGTTCGGAGTCTTCGCGGATGATATCCATCACGTCATCGACCGTGATTCGACCAAGCAGCACGCCGTGCTCGTCGGTAACCGCGGCGGAAAGCATATCCAGGTCTTCGAATCGCCGCGCCACGTCATGGCTGGACATCTGCACATTGAGCGGCTGAAATTCCACATCCATGACCTCGCTCACCTTGGCCTCAGGCAGGCTGGTAACCAGGCGACTCAGGCGCATGACGCCCTGGTAACGGTTTTTCCGGTCAACCACCATCAGCTTGTCGGTGTGATCAGGCAGGTCTTCAAGCAGGCGCAGATAGCGCAAGATGGAACCGACGCGTACATCGGCCCGCACCGAAATATGGTCGGTGTTCATCAGGCCGCCGGCAGAATCCTCCGGGTAGGACAGCATGGACACCAGTTGGTCACGCTTGCGCACGTCCATCGACAGCAACAGTTGCCGACCACGCCCGCCAGGCAGCGCCTGGATCAGATCGACCAGATCGTCGACATCGAGTTTCCTCGCAGCGGCGACCAGATCCTCATCTTCCATTTCCAGAGCGAGCTTGGCGCGCACCTCCTCATGCAGATGCACGAGAATCTTGCCCGCTCTCTCGCTATCAAGCATGTCCCAGACCGCGCTGCGCTCGTCGGGTGGCAGGGCTTCCAGCAATCCGGCGGCCTTGGCCGCATGCATCCGCTTGAACATCTTGCCCAAACGCTTGAATTTGCCGCCTTCCAGTGCATCGCGGACGGCGGCGATCTGGCTAAACCGGGAGGGGCCATCATGATCCAGCCATTCAGCGTCGTCGTCGGCATCCGGTTCGCCCTGCAACGCAGCGCCCAGCAGCGGGTCGACATGGCGCAATACCGCCGCTTCTTCGTTGTCGGGAACTTGCTGCCATACCGCCTGGCGGCGCTCGGCGTCGAGCGCCTCCAGCAGGCTGGCAATCTTGCCGGGATGCATACCGCGCAGCAGCTTGCGCGCCTTTTTTTGCTTGCCGTGGGCGAGAGCATCCAGGATTCCGTCAAATTCGGTATGGATGGCGTCAGCCGGAAATTTGCTCATTCGTTGGTTGGCCTCAGCAATACGGGGACAGGTGCCAAGCAGCCCGAGGCGCGCTGACACGCCTGGACGAAAGGATGACGAGATAGTATCAGCTTACTAAGCAGAGCGGCGCGACAGAAGGGTCGATGGCCCAGGTGCTGTATCAAGCACCTGGGCACACCTGGACTCAACTTTCGTAGGCTTCTATTGGCGGGCAGGCGCAGAACAGGTTGCGATCACCATATACGTTATCGATACGGTTGACGCTCGGCCAGAACTTGTTGGCTGCTACCCAAGGCTGCGGGAATACCGCTTCCTGCCGCGAATAGCTGCGGTCCCATTCGCCAGTGATATCAGCCAACGTATGCGGCGCGTTGTGCAGCGGGTTATCGTCCGCCGTCCACTCGCCCTGCTCTACCCGACTGATTTCCGCGCGGATGGTCAACATCGCATCGATGAAACGGTCCAACTCGGCCTTGGATTCGCTTTCGGTGGGCTCGATCATCAGCGTGCCGGCGACCGGGAACGACATGGTTGGCGCATGGAAACCGAAATCCATCAGCCGCTTGGCAACGTCCTCTTCGGTGATGCCGGATATCGCCTTTAGCGGACGGATATCGATGATGCACTCATGGGCAACACGACCGTTACGGCCGCTGTACAGGATTGGATAGGCCTCGCCCAGGCGCTTGGCCAGATAGTTGGCGTTGAGAATTGCCACCTCGGTTGCCAGCCGCAAGCCTTGGGCGCCCATGAGCGCAATGTAGCTCCAACTGATCGGCAGGATGCTGGCACTGCCCCAGGGCGCGGCGCTGACAGCGCCATTCTCAGGGTCCGGTCCGTCCAGCGGCACCACGGGATGGTTGGCAACATAGGGTGCGAGATGGGATTTTACTCCTATCGGCCCCATGCCCGGCCCACCGCCACCATGGGGGATACAGAACGTCTTGTGCAGGTTCATGTGCGACACGTCCGCCCCGATATCCGCCGGGCGAGTCAGACCCACCTGCGCATTCAGGTTGGCACCATCCATGTACACCTGTCCGCCATGCTCATGAATGATCTGGCAGATATCCCGAATACCCTCCTCATATACCCCGTGGGTGGACGGGTAGGTGATCATCAAGCAAGACAGATTGTCCGCGTTATCGGCCGCCTTCTGACGCAGGTCGGCCACATCGACATTGCCAAAGTCATCGCACTTGACCAGTACCACGCGCATGCTCGCCATCATCGCCGAGGCTGGGTTGGTACCGTGCGCGGAGGTTGGAATAAGACAGATGTTCCGGTGCTCATCGCCATTAGCTTCGTGGTATTTGCGAATCGCCAGCAAGCCGGCGTATTCGCCCTGGGCGCCAGAGTTGGGTTGCATGCAGATCGCATCGAAACCGGTGATTGCGCGGAGCATGGTTTCCAGCTCGTCGATCATAACCTTGTAGCCTTGAGTCTGGGCCAGCGGCGCAAAAGGGTGAAGTTGACCAAACTCGGGCCAGGTGATCGGAATCATCTCGGTGGTCGCATTCAGCTTCATGGTGCAGGAGCCGAGCGGGATCATTGCGTGATTCAAAGCCAGATCCTTGTTTTCCAGCGACTTGATATAGCGCAGCATCTCGGTTTCCGAGTGATAGCTGTTGAATACCGGGTGGGTCAGAAAAGCGGACTGGCGGCGCAACGCGGCGGGCAGCCCAAGCTCGGCTCCTGCTACCTGGGCGTCAAACGACGCGATGTCGTGGGCGTTCCCGGAACCAGAGAAAACGGCTAGCAGACTCTCAACGGTAGCGCGGGTGCTGGTTTCGTCCAGGCTGATACCCAGCGTGTCCGCATCGATCAGGCGCAGGTTAATCCGGGTGCTCCGAGCCCTTTCCACGATAGCCGTGGCCTGCCCTTTCACATTGACTGTCAGCGTGTCGAAGAAGGCCTGGTTCTGGCGCACGATGCCGTCGGCTTCCAGGCCGGCGGCCAGAATCGCGGTAAGACGGTGCACTCGCTCAGCAATGACCTTGAGCCCTTCAGGGCCGTGATATACCGCATAAAAGCTGGCAATGTTGGCCAACAGCACCTGGGCAGTACAGATATTCGAGTTGGCCTTTTCGCGGCGGATATGCTGCTCGCGGGTCTGCAAAGCCATACGCAGCGCCCGGTTGCCGCGCGTATCGACGGATACACCAATCAGGCGGCCAGGCATGGCCCGCTTGTAGGCATCACGGGTAGCGAAAAAGGCAGCGTGCGGCCCGCCATAGCCCATGGGCACACCGAAGCGTTGCGCAGAACCGAATACCACATCCGCGCCAAGCTCACCGGGCGGGGTCAGCAGCACCAGACTGAGCAGGTCAGCCGACACGCAGGCCAGACCACCTTGCGCATGGACAATATCGATCAGCGGCTTGATGTCACGTATTTCTCCCCAGGTGTTGGGGTATTGAAACAGCGCACCGAACACGTCGTGCTCATCCAGGTTGGCAACATCGTCAGTCACCACATCGAAACCGAAGGCTTCGGCGCGGGTGCGCACGACCGAAATGGTCTGCGGATGGCAGTCGTGATCAATGAAAAACAGATTGCTCTTGCTCTTGGCCTGACGCTTTGCCAGCGCCATGGCTTCGGCCGCTGCGGTGGCTTCGTCAAGCAGCGAGGCGCTTGCCAGTTCCATGCCGGTCAGGTCGATCGATACCTGCTGAAAGTTCAGCAAGGCTTCCAGGCGACCCTGCGCAATCTCTGGCTGATACGGCGTGTAGGCGGTGTACCAACCTGGATTTTCCAGCACGTTGCGCAGAATCACCGTAGGCGTCAGCGTGCCGTGATAACCCATCCCGATGCAGGAAGTGTAAACCTCATTGCGACTGGCGACGCCCTTGAGGTAGCTCAGCACCTCAGCCTCACTGCGCGGACCGGCCATATCCAGCAGGTCGCTGCGCAGAATGCTGTTGGGCACGGTCTGGGTGATCAGCGCATCCAGCGATTCAACACCGAGCGTTTCCAGCATCGCCTGTTGTTCGGCCGCGTCGGGACCTATATGGCGGCGCAGAAAGGCGTCGGTCTGTTCCAGATCAGTGAGGCTCGAAGTATTACTCATGGGGTTACCTACAAAACAGTGTGAAATCGTTAATTGCTGTCGAGAATCCGTGTCTTCGAGAGGCTGCGGTGCTGGACACGCCGTGTATACATCCCTGTAGGCTCGGCTGCAGCATCCCTGCTGCAGACGGCCCAGCACCGCAGTCTCCCGCAAGACTCCCCGCCGCCGCGTCGACACCGCTAAAAACACAGATCGGTACCTCTGAGTTATGGGCGGGGTTGAGGGTCGCCTCTTCTGGACCGTCGGCGCCCAGGGACGAGCGCCGCCGAGCCACATGGATGCGCTTGAGCGTGTCCGGAAGAGGCGACCCTCAATCGCGCACGCACAGCCTCGACCCGGTCAGTGTTTTCCTGCACGAACTATCGCAACGCAAAAGCGCGAACATAAAATGTCAGATAGAAGCGCCGTAGGCATCAGCATCCATCAGCTTGTCCAGCTCGCTGCTGTCGGAGGGCTTGATCTTGAAGAACCAGGCGCCCTCGTAGGGTTCGCCATTGACCAGTTCAGGGGCATCGGAAAGAGCGCCGTTAACGGCAACCACTTCGCCGCTGATGGGCGCATAGATATCGGAAGCGGCCTTGACCGATTCAACCACGGCGCACTCTTCACCGGCAGAAACAGAGCGACCCACCTCGGGCAGCTCAACAAACACGACGTCGCCAAGCAGATCCTGGGCGTGGTCAGTAATGCCGACGGTAATGGTGCCGTCCGCTTCCTGACGGGACCATTCGTGGCTGGAAGCGTAACGCAGATCGGCAGGGATGTTACTCATTGGGGCTGTCCTCGAAGTTGGTAGAACTCAGTCAAATACTTTATTGCCGTTACGCACGAAGCTCGGCTTGATGACACGTACGTCAAGCAGTTTGCCGCGGATCTCTACCTTGGCCTTGTCGCCAGTGGCACGCGGCACGCGGGCGAGCGCGATGGACAGGCCCAGCGTTGGCGAAAAACTGCCGCTGGTGATCTCACCCTCGCCTACGCCCTCGACCACCACTTTCTGGTGGCCCCGCAGCACGGCGCGCTCGGACAGCACCAACCCGACCAGCTTAGGCTGATCGCCCGCTTCGCGCTGGGCTTCGAGGACCTTACGGCCGATGAAATCTCTTTCTGCCGGTTCCCAGGCGATGGTCCAGCCCATATTCGCAGCAAGGGGCGAAACGCTTTCATCCATGTCAGAGCCGTAGAGATTCATGCCGGCTTCAAGGCGCAGCGTATCGCGAGCACCCAGTCCACATGGCTTGCAACCGGCGTGTAGCAGAGCATCCCAGAAGGCGCCTGCCTGCTCGGCGGGCAATATAATTTCCAGACCGTCCTCGCCGGTATAGCCGGTACGAGCGATAAACCAGTCGCCCTCGGCAAGACCCTGAAAAGGCTTGAGATCATTGATCATGGCCGCCCGTGAATCGCTGACCACACCGGCCGTCAGATGGCGGGCTTGCGGACCCTGTACCGCGAGCATGGCGAGATCGGCGCGCTCGGTCAGCGTGACGGCAAATTCCTCAGCCTGCTTTTCCATCCATCTCAGGTCGTTCTCCCGCGTGGCGGCATTGACCACAACCCGGTAGCCGCCCGCAGTCAGATAGACGATCAGATCATCAATGACACCGCCCTGCTCATTGAGCATGCCGCTGTAAAGCGCCTTGCCGGCAACGGACAAGCGTCCCACGTCGTTGGCCAGCAGATACTGCAGGTACGCCTTGGCTTCGGTACCCACCACATCGACTACGGTCATGTGAGACACATCGAACATTCCCGCTTCGCGGCGGACCTGATGATGCTCATCCATCTGGGAGCCATAGTGCAACGGCATATCCCAGCCACCGAAATCGACCATTTTGGCACCGGCAGCGACGTGTTGATCGTACAGGGGGGTACGCGATCCCATTGATGTTCCTTACAGAAGGCTGATCAAAGGGTGGATTGTAGCTACAATTTCCCTGCCGTGCAGCCTTTGCCCCGAGTCGCTGATTAGCGGCGACCGGAACGGCGAATCAGCACGATCACCGGCAACAGGCCGACAACAACCAGCGTCAACGCTGGCAAAGAGGCGCGGGACCAGTCGCCCTCTGTGGTCAGGCCGAAAATGCGCACGGCCAGTGTGTCCCAGCCAAAGGGCCGCATCAGCAAGGTAGCCGGCATTTCCTTCAAGACATCGACGAATACCAGCAATCCGGCACTCAGAACACCCGGCAACAACAGGGGAAGATATACGCGCCAGAACACCGACCACCCGGACTGGCCCAGACTATGGGCGGCCTCTGGCAGGGAAGGCCTGATGCGCGCCAGCGACGTATCCAGCGGACCATAGGCTACCGCCATGAAACGAATAAGATAGGCCAGCAGCAGCGCAAAAAGGCTGCCGAGCAGGAGCGGGACGGGATTTTCCATACCAAACCAGCCCTGGAGCGGGATCAGCAACTGATTATCCAGATAGCTGAAAGCAAACATGATGCCTACCGCCAGTACCGAACCCGGTAATGCATAGCCCAGGTTGGCGACGGCCACCGCGCTGCGTACTTTGCGCATCGGCTGCAGCCTTCTGGCCAGCACCAGCATGATTGCCAGAGTAACGGTCATGCCGGCGGCGATGCCGCCCAGCAACAGGGTATTGCGTATCAGGCCCCAGTACCGGCTATCCAGATCATCGAGACCGCCATTCATCAGCCAGTAGATCAGCTGCGCGACGGGAATCAGAAACGCAACGGCCAGCACGGTCAGACAATAGACGCTGGCCAGCCACGCCTTTGGGCCCTTGAGACGATATAGCGCGCCATGACGTGGCCTGTCGGTGCCCGGAAATCGGCGACTGCCTTGGGCACGACGTTCCACGAACAGAGCCAGAAAAACGAACAGCAATAGCAGGCTGGCCAGCTGCGTGGCAGTTTGCAGGCTGTAGAATCCATACCAGGTCTTGTAAATCGCGGTGGTAAAAGTGTCGTAATTGAATACCGAAACGGCGCCAAAGTCGGCCAGGGTTTCCATTATTGCCAGCGCAGCCCCGGCCCCGATTGCTGGCCGCGCCATAGGCATGGCTACCCGCCGAAAACCTTGCCAGGGCGTATGCCCGAGGATGCGTGAGGCGTCCATCAAGCCTCTGCCCTGCGCCAGAAAGGCACTGCGCGCGAGCATGTAGACATAGGGATAGAAAACGAGCGTCAGCACCAGGATGACACCGCCGGTGGAGCGGATCGAAAAGAACAGACGAAAGTCGTCGCCAAACCAGCTTCGCAACAGGCTTTGCAGGGGACCGGCAAAATCCATCAGACCGATCATGACGAAGGCCAGAACATAGGCCGGAATCGCGAAGGGCAGCATCAATGCCCAATCAAACAGCCGCTTACCCGGAAACTCGCACAGGCTGGTCAGCCAGGCCAGGCTGACGCCGAGGATAATCACCCCCAAGCCGACTCCGAGCACCAGCATCACCGTATTGCCGATGAGCTGCATCATCTGGGTCTGCAACAGATGACCCCAGATACTCGCATCCACACTCTGCCAACTGAGCACCAGCACCAGCAAAGGCATCAGCACGAGTGTTGCCGACAGGTAAGTAACCAGCCGCCAGCGAGGCATATTGGGGACAGAACGATGGGGCACAGCCACTCCGGCGTTTATCTTTGCAAACTAACACGCCCGGCGCGGGGGCCGGGCGTGCAATACAACGGCAACATCAGAGCTTGCCGATAGTCTGGATTACTTCAGTTCCAGCCCATTTGATCCATCAACATGATGGCCTCAGGCTGGCGACGTCCAGCAACCTCAACGTTGATTGTGTCAGGCTTGAAGTCACCCCAGGCCTGCACTTCTTCGGAAGGCTTCACCGAATCATTGGCCGGGAATTCCTGGTTCACATCAGCGAAGATACGCTGCGCTTCGGGCGTGGTCAGCCACTCGAGGAATTTGATCGCTTCTTCAGGACTCTTGGCATGTTTGGTCACGCCTGCTCCGGAAATATTCACGTGCACGCCACGTCCGTCCTGGTTCGGCCAGAAAAGCTTCACTTTCAGATCGGGATTGTCTTTGGCCAGGCGGCCATAGTAGTAGGTGTTAACGATGCCCACGTCGCACTGGCCGGCATCGATAGACTGCAACAACGCGGTGTCATCTGAAAATACTGGCGCGGCCAGGTTGGCCATCCAGCCCTTGATCACTTCACCGGTCTCTTCCGCGCCTATGGACTCGATCATGGTGGCGACAAGCGACTGGTTGTAGACTTTCTTGGAGGTGCGCAGACATACGCGACCTTTCCAGCTGTCATCTGCCAGAGCTTCGTAGGTACTCAACTCTTCGGGATCAACGCGCTCAGTGGAATAGACGATGGTCCGGGCACGCAGGGACAGGCCGGTCCACTTGCCACTCTCGGCACGGTACTGGGCAGGGATATTTCCTTCGATGATGTCTGATTTTACTTCGCGGAAGAGATCCTGTTCTTCAGCCTGCCACAGGTTCCCCGCGTCGACCGTCATAAAGATATCGGCTGGCGTATTGGTCCCCTCCGCACGCAGACGGGCCATCAAAGGCGCTTCTTTGTCAGTGATGAAGTTGACCTTTACACCGGTCTTTTCCGTATACATATCAAAAACCGGCTGGATCAGGTGCTCCTGGCGAGAAGAGTAGACGACCAACTCCTTGGCTTGGGCAACACTGTTGTAAGCGGTCAACGCCAGACTGACGGCGACGATGGAACGTATGACAGACATGGCAACGCCTCTCGTTAGGAAACAGAGGCTAGATGATAATGTTTTACATTACCGTTAGCAACCGATCCCCGCTCCCTGCTCAGCCCTCGAACCGGGCTCGTGCCAGCGCAGGCAAATCGCCGGTCGGGCCCATGGCCCTGCGCATGATCCCAGCCTTCAGAAATCCCTGATCATCCAGCAAGCGCATCCCTGCGTTGCGCAACCAGCGAAGCGGCAGGGCGTCGGCATGAAAGAGCCGCTCGAAGCCTTCCATGGCCGCCATCATCGCCAGATTTGCCCCGATACGCCGGCGCTCATAGCGCTGCAGCACGGTCAGGCCGGCAAGGTCTTCGCCGCGCAACAAAGCCGCTTTCAAAACATCGGCAAGCTCTGCGGCGTCCAGCAATCCAAGATTCACTCCCTGCCCGGCCAGCGGGTGGATACTGTGTGCCGCGTCCCCGATCACCACCAGCCCCTGCATTGCATAATGCTTGGCGTGGCGCTGCCGTAGCGCAAAACAATGGCGCGCGTCTGTTGCCAATACCGCCCCCAGACGCCCCTCGAAAGCCTCATCGAGGCGCTGGATAAACGCTTGCTCATCCAGCGCCATCAACTCACTTGCGATTTCCGGCAGGACCGACCAGACGATTGAGCAGTAATGCGCCCCGTTCCGGTCAGGCAATGGCAGAAACGCCAACGGGCCGCTTGGCAGGAACCGCTGCCAGGCAGTGTCCTGGTGCATATTCTCGGTCTGGACGGTTGTCACCACAGCGTGGTGCAGATAATCCCATTCCCGCATCTCGAATCCGGCCAGTTCCCGTACACGCGATTGCGCGCCATCGGCAGCCACTATCAGAGGGGCATAAAGGCGCTTGCCGCTTTCCAGCACCAGACGCCACTCGGCCGACTCGCGCACCAACCCCTCGACCCGCTGACCACTGAATAGCGTTATCGAGGTCTGCTTCAGACTGTCGAGCAACGCCTGCTGGATATGATGGTTTTCGACGATATGTCCCAGCCGGCTTTCACTCAACGCAGCGGCGTCGAAACTGATCTCCCCTGTGCCTTCGGCATCCCACACGTGCATATGGCGGTAGGAGCAGCGCGACTGTTCGGGTATCTGTTGCCAAGCGCCGAGATTGTCCAGGATGGTCTCGGAAGCGGCACTCAAGGCACTGACTCGGGGGTCATAACCTGAAGCGGTCTCCGGGTTGCGTGCTGCCCTATCGAGCATGGCCGCATCGACCACGGCGATTCTCAACGCCGTGTCTGCCAGGGCTAGCGCCAACGTAGCGCCCACCATACCGGCTCCCACTATGATCAGATCGTATTGCTGCGCCACGAAAGTCTCCCGATAAATATTGCTGATGGTCAGAGACCCATGGCCTGACGTGCAAACAAACGCTTGGCGGACGGCACGATATCCAACCCAAGCAATCCCAGGTTGCGGCCCAGGGCCAGAAGCGGCTGCTGATTGCTGAATAGCCGGGTAAGCCGATCACTGAACGTCACGGTAAGCAACTGGTCAGCGCGCTGACGCTCAAGGTAATTCTGTAACACAGTCAGGTCGCCCAGCTGCCTGCCCTCCTCAAAGCCGTCAATCAGGGTATGGGCCAGGGCGAGCGTATCGCGGAGCGACAAGTTGAAACCCTGCCCCGCAATGGGATGCAGGCTGTGCGCGGCATTGCCCAGCACTACCAGATTGGCGCGAAGCTGCTCCTGCGCTTCGATCAGGTTCAGCGGATAACTGAAGCGTTCGCCAACTTTCTGCAAGGCGCCCATACGAAAACCAAAGGCTGCTTGCAACCGCTTCAGAAAAGCCGCATCAGGCAACGCGATTATTTCAGCAGCCTGGTTTTCAGGCACCGTCCAGACCAGGGCGCTGCGCCGCCCGGAAAGCGGCAGCAACGCCAGCGGCCCTGACTCGGTGAAGCGTTCATAGGCCACGAAATCATGGCCCGCTGCGCTGGTCACGTTGGCGATGATCGCCACCTGATGGTAGGGAGATATCTTGCGATGAATGCCCAATTGACCAAGCAGGCTGGAACGCCCCCCATCGGCGATTACCAGCAGGTTAGTGTCAAGTGTTTGATCACCCTGCGCTGACTGGAGCTCGATACGGTAGCCGCCCGGCCTGGGAACGGCCTTTATTACCTGTGCCGGAGCAATCCATTCCACCACCTCGTGATCCAGGGCTCCGATCAGCACATCGCCCAGCCAGGCGTTTTCGACCACGTATCCCAGAGCCGGAACACCTTCGCGCTTGGCGTCGATACGCGTTGAGCCGGGGTGGCCGCGATCAGAGACGTGTATCTGCCTGATCGGCTCGGCCCGACGCGACAGTTCCGTCCACAGACCCAGCCGCTCATAAAGATGCCGACTGCCGTGGGACAGTGCGGTTGAGCGGGCGTCATAGCTGGGCTGCCAACCCTCTTTAACTGGGGGACGCGCTTCGATCAAGCGTATCCGCCAGCCGGCCTCGCGTGCGCAGTTCTGCAGGGCCAGCGCCAGACTGGCACCGACCATGCCGCCACCTACAATGCTCAGCGTCGCGCTCAAGCAGCAGCTCCTGCGGATTCTCTTGCCTCGGCCATCAATGCCTCGATCAGCTCAGGATCCTTGGGCACACCAGAAGAAAGAATGTCGCAACCAGTGCGGGTGACCACCACGTCATCCTCGATACGGATGCCTATACCTCGCCACTTCTTCGCCACGCTATCGTCATCAGGCGAGATGTAGATGCCGGGTTCAACGGTCATCACCATGCCCTGCTCCAGCACGCGCCATTCGCCGCCCACTCGATAATCGCCTACATCGTGAACATCCATGCCCAGCCAGTGGCCGGCACGATGCATGTAAAAACGTTTGTATGACTCGCCAGCCATCAGTTCCTCCAGCTCACCCTTGAGCAGTCCCAGACCGAGCAGGCCCTGAGTAATGACGCGAACGGTGGCTTCGTGTGACTCATTCCAGTGGCGCCCGGGGGCTATGACCTTGAACGCGGCCTCCTGGGCAGCCAGCACGATATCGTAGATAGCCCGTTGCTCCGGGCTGAATCGCCCGTTGGCGGGAAAGGTCCGGGTGATATCACTGGCGTAACAGTCCAGCTCGCAGCCCGCATCGATCAGCACCAGATCCCCGTCGCGAATCTGCGCTGTATTTTCCGTGTAATGCAGAATGCAGCCATTTCGCCCTGCTGCAACGATCGAGGAATAAGCCGGCGAGCGGCTTCCATGTCGCATAAAGGTATAGTGCAGTTCGGCTTCGAGCTGATACTCATACTGGCCGGGCCGGCAGGTTTGCATGGCCCGCCGATGGGCCTGGGCCGAGATCTCTGCGGCGGCCTGCATGACCTTCAGTTCAGCGGCACTCTTGTACAGGCGCATGTCGTGCAGCAGATGGTCCAGCGCCAGAAACTCGTTTGGCGGCTGCGCGCCCAGGCGCGCCTTGCTGCGAATGGCCTTGATCCAGTTGGTCAACCGCAGGTCAAACTCCTGGTTGGCCCCCATCGCGTAATAAACCCTTTCCCGACCTTCGATCAGGCCTGGCAGGATGTCGTCCACATCATTAATGGGAAACGCATCGTCGGTCCCGTACTCACTGATCGCACCTTCCTGTCCTGCGCGGTAGCCATCCCACAGCTCGCGTTCCTTGTCCTTTTCCCTGCAGAACAACACGTACTCGCCATGTTCGCGACCCGGAATCAGTACGGCCACAGCCTCGGGCTCCGGAAAACCGGTCAGGTACTGGAAATCACTGTCCTGACGGTAGTTGTGCTCAACATCGCGATTGCGAATGTAGACCTGCGCAGCCGGCAAAATGGCAATACTGTTGGGCTCCATCTGAGCCATCAACGCCTTGCGCCGGCGCGCATATTCCTGCTTGGTGATTTGCATGCAGACCTCTTAATGCAGTGACGCGGGCGGTTGATCCTGATCTGAAGCTGGCTGGCATTCGCTGAAAACCATCAGCACGGCCATACGCACGTACTCAGTGACTTCCATGAAATCAACCTCGTTAGCCTCGGATTCGTCGAGATCGGTCTGTACCTGTGCAATTGCGGCGAAATCGCGCAGCACGCTGTCTGCTTCTTCGGTCAGCTCGCCGTCGCGCTCCACCAGGCCAAAGCCACCGAGAAACCCCTCACACCACTCGCCCAGGGCGTGGGTGCGCCTATCGATGGTAGCGCTGTCATCCGGCACCAGCAGGGTAATATCGAAGCCACTGCCGGCCAGTTGCGCCAAGGTGGCGTCATAGAGTTGAATCAGCATGACCTTGCCGGCCTCGGAAAGCGCATTGCGGCCGTCCAGCAACTCGGTCGCCAGGCTCAGCCAGGTGGTGTGATCAAGCCGGGTGCCGGCTGACAATCGCCCCACCAGATGGCCATGCATCTCGGAAGGAGCGCCCGCAGCGCCCTGATCATTGAACAATTCTGCGTAGCGGTCGAAATCAAATACGGCTGGCATTAATGCCATAGTCTATGGGCCTCACGGGAACAAAGCTGGAAGAATGTGTGCTGGTAGACGATATATCCTACCTACCTGCCGGACTTAGGGTTAATCTACTGCGCATGGGGTTAAGGGTCCAGTCAATCGACACGAAAGTGGCCGAGCTGGACGCTCCGCGCGGCAGATGCCCAACTAATTCCGCGTCCCAGCCGTGAGGTTTGACCCACCAGCGGGGCGCCTCTATAGTTGGCCAAAACCGGGAAGACAGAATGGCGCCAATGGACGAACCCGATATCAACATCCTCACCGATAAAGTTGCCCAGTTGATAGCCCTGTGCGATCAGCTTCAACAACAGAACAAGCACTTGGTTGCCCAGGAACGAAACTGGCGCGATGAGCGGATGCAATTAATTGAAAAGAACGATCTGGCACGTCAGAAGGTCGAAGCCATGATATTGCGTCTCAAATCCCTGGAGCACGATTCATGAGCCAACCTTTAACAGTCATTCTGCATATTCTCGACAAGGAATATCGCATCAGTTGCCCGCCTGAAGAACGAAACAATCTGGAGCAGGCCGCACGCCATCTTGACAACAAGATGCGCGATATCCGCAACAGCGGCAAAGTCATCGGCGTGGACCGCATTGCCGTGATGGCGGCGCTGAATATCAGTCATGAAATGCTGACCGGAAGCCACAAGCAGGATGTTGCGCTCAACGATCAGCAACGCCAGATAAGCGACCTGGTATCCCGCCTCGATCAGGCTCTGACCCGTCACCAGAACTGATCAACGGCATGAAATCGCGGTGATTCTTCTGTATAGTCGATTTTGTCCCTGGGATGTTTGCCAGTCGGTGATGTCCCTGAGCCGATACTCCTGTAGAAGGAGGCCACGCGCTGCTGTCAGTGTGCATGTCCGCAAGCCGGAAAGCCTGAGATGGCACCGTGTCCCCCACCTTGAACTTTCGGGTTCAAGGGCTAACCCGGCAGCGGCATTCCGGGGACTCATTTCATGACCGGCGATACACGAACTTCCCTCCGTCGTCGGTTACGTCAAGCCCGTAGGGCACTTTCCCCAGCGCAGCAACATCAAGCCAGTCGAAAGCTCTACCGGCAACTGGCACAACATCCCCTGTTTCTCCGCAGCCGGCACATCGCTTTTTACCTGGCCAACGATGGGGAAATCGACCCAGCGCTATTGATGGCGCATGCACGGCAGCTCGGCAAGCAGTGCTATCTGCCAGTGATCAGCGGCTGGCCGGCGGATCGCATGCACTTTCAGCAAATATTACCCGGCCAACACTGGGTCACCAACCGTTTCGGCATTCGCGAGCCCAGAGTATGCCGCAGTCGGCAGGTCAGACCCTGGCGCCTCTCCATGGTATTGATGCCGCTGGTGGGATTTGACACCGAAGGCAATCGACTGGGAATGGGCGGCGGCTTCTATGACCGCACCTTTGCTTATCGCCGATGGCGACCACGATGGCGCGGCGCGAAACTGGTCGGCCTGGCGCACAGCTGCCAGAAGGTGTCTGCCCTGCCGATCGCATCGTGGGACATACCACTGGACGGTATCATCAGCGATACGGAGCGGTTAATTTTCAGCGTGCCCCGCTAGGTCTGAGGCTACAGAAAACCCTGCGTGTACCCTGTAGTTACCACCCCAAGACCAAAAACAATCACAATAATCCACATCAAATCTGGCTTCCGACGCATGCTTGACCTCGCTGAAGCTGGCGTTCTTGTAGTTATATATTCGACGCTTTCCGTTTAGACTGGATATTCCATTCTGTCAAATCGGTCCGAGCACTATGCAGCACTGGTTGATGAAGTCCGAGCCAGACGCCTTCTCCATTGCGGACCTGGCTGCGGTCGATATCGCCCCCTGGGACGGGGTACGCAGTTATCAAGCGCGCAATCTGCTGGAGCAGATGGAGCCAGGCGACCTGTTCTTCTTTTACCATTCCAGCTGTCAGCCGCCAGGCCTCGTTGGCATTGGCGAAATAATCTGCTCGGCGTATTCCGACAGAACCGCTCTAGACCCGTTGAATGCCTATTACGACCCCAAGTCCAGCGAAGACCGGCTGCCCTGGCGGGTTGTCGATGTGCGGCACCGCGAGACCTTTGCTACGATACTCCCGTTGCATTCCATCAGAGAACTTCACGGCCTGGAGGATCTGGCTCTTCTCAAGCGAGGTAATCGCCTTTCGGTGATGCCTGTTACATCTAGACAGTGGGAAATCATGGCGAAAGCGGCCCGAGCGGAGTAGGCTCGCGGCTAGCGTTTCCTAGAGCAGAACGACGTCAACGGCATACTTCAAGGAATGAAAATGCTTGCCAGCTATGCAGCTTCCCATCCAGCAACCGCAAGGGGCATCATCGCCGGCCTGCTTGCCGTTCTGCTAGGCGGTATATTTTCTGGCTGGGAAGCGCTCGAAAATGCCGAAATCAATCAGACCAAGGCTCGCTTGCAGTTAGAAAGCGACGCGCTGGCCAGATTGATAGAAGCCCGTTTCGAAGACCAGGCGACAACGCTGCAACGTCTGGCTGACCGTTGGGAGTATCAACGCACCCGCCATGAAATATGGCGCGGGGATGTCGGCAATCTCCTAAAGGATTACAACAATTTTCAAGCTATCGAGTGGGTCGACCGGCACTACCGCATGCGCTGGATCGAACCGCTGGAGGGCAACGAGGAGGTGGTGGGGTTTACCTACCATCCGACCCATCCCAATTTCGACTTGCTCGTTCAAAGTCAGGAAGCCGGGCAGCCGCTGCTGAGTAGCAGTTTCGAGCTCCAGCAGGGCGGAAGCGGCCTAGCCTATTACGTACCACTCTACCGCCCAGGCTATGATGCCGACTATTTCGACGGTTTTCTGCTCGGTATTTTCCGCGTCGAAGTATTGGTCGCAGACCTCCTGCGGAATCTGCCCCAACAGCGTCTGAGCCTCGACTTTCTGGACGAGAACACAGTCGTTTTCAGCCGCCATACCGCCGACACGCTGCCCGACAGCTGGAGCGTACGCAGCAGCGTCCAGCTAGGCAACAACCATGGTTTCTCGATCATGGCGTACCCCACCCGCCAGTTACTCGCCAGCAGCACGACTGCGCTTCCGCTAATGGTACTGATCACCGGAGCGCTTGCTTCCCTTTCGCTGTGTTACGCCCTGTGGCTTGCGCTTATCAGCGCGCAGCGCCTGGAGGCACTGGGTTCCAGCAACCGCGCCCTGCAGAGCGAGTTCATCAGGCGTCAGGCGATAGAGACGAGCCTGCAACACAATCAGGCGCGGCTGAAGCTGATTCTGGACATGACCGATCACAGCCACGACGCGCTGTTCATTATCGGCCTGGCACCACTCGAACTGACCTACCTCAACCGTACCTGCTGGAGCGAATTGGGCTATACCGAGGAAGAACTGCGCAACATTACCGCTATCTCGCCGTCGGATATCATGCCGGAAGCAGCCACTTGGACAGTTGCACTGAAACAATTGGCAGAGCAGAAAAGCAGCACCATTTTCCAGCAGCAGGCGAGGACGCGTAGCGGCGAACTGATCCCGCTGGAAATCAGCGTCAAACACCTGCAACGTCACGGTCGCGACTACCTGATATGTGTCGGACGTAATAACAGCGAGCAGCTACGGGTTGCCGCCCGGCTGGAGCAGTTGTCACATCAGGACGGGCTGACCGGGCTGTTCAACCGACGCTACTTTGACCATACACTGACTAGCGAATGGCGCAGACTGCGCCGCCAGGAGCTGCCGCTGGGACTACTGATGGTCGACGCAGACCACTTCAAGGCCTACAACGATACGCTCGGACACCAGGCCGGCGATATGGCCCTGCAGATGCTTGCCGATGCGCTGAGTGATTGTCTGCTGCGCGAAGGGGACTGCGCCTGCCGCTATGGAGGCGAAGAGTTTGCCGTGATACTGCCCGGCGCCGATCTGAATCAGTGCCTTCAGGTAGCGCAGCGCCTGCACGAGGCGGTCGCCGAGATGAATATTTCCCACCCCGCTGCGGCAGCCGGTCGCCTGACCATCAGTATCGGCGCGGCGACAATCATTCCCGCAGCGGAATGGAGCCCCGCTGACTTACTGAAAATGGCAGACAGCGCGCTTTATCAAGCCAAGGCGCAAGGGCGCGATCGCACCAGCACGGACAGCCACCAGTTCTCATCCCAGGTATAGCTGATAAGCTGGATTGTCCGTCTCGTCCCAATACATGTAGCCAATCTCGTCCAGCGCTTCGGGCACCAGATACCGCTCAGCTTCGATCACTTCCAGGCCTACCACGACCCGACCGTAGGCTGCACCATGGTTGCGGTAATGGAACATGGAAATATTCCAGCGGCCGCCCAGCTTGTTGAGAAAGTTGAACAACGCGCCTGGCCGTTCAGGAAATTCGAAACGATAGACTACCTCGTCAGTCACTTTATCGGCATGCCCGCCGACCATATGCCTGACATGCAGCTTGGCCAACTCGTTGTCGGTCAGGTCCATTACCGGAAAGCCCTGCTCCTGAAGCCTGGCAACCAGCACATCACGGGGATCGGTTTCTGGGTGGGTCTGCACACCGACAAAAATGTGCGCCTGGGCGCTGTCGTGGTAACGGTAATTGAATTCGGTTATCGCCCGCTTGCCGATGGCCTGACAGAACGACTTGAAACTGCCCGGCTTCTCGGGAATGGTTACTGCCAGCAGCGCTTCGCGCTTTTCGCCGATTTCGGCACGTTCGGCCACGTGACGCAGCCGGTCGAAATTCACGTTGGCACCGGAATCGATGGCGATGAACACCTTGCCTGCGCAGCCTTCGCGCTCGACATACTTCTTGATACCGGCCACGCCAAGACAACCGGCAGGCTCACAGATCGAGCGGGTATCGTCGTAAATATCCTTGATGGCCGCGCACATTTCGTCGGTGGTGACGGTAATCACTTCATCCACGTAGTGCCGACAGATCTCGAAGGTGTGCTCGCCAATCTGCGCTACCGCCACACCATCGGCAAACAGCCCGACCTGACTTAGCACAACGCGCTCATTCGCTTCCATTGCTGCCTTGAGACAAGCCGACTCGGCAGGTTCTACGCCAATCACTTTGATGTCCGGACGTAGATATTTCACATAAGCGGCGATTCCTGCAATCAGTCCCCCGCCGCCAACCGGAACAAAAATGGCGTCCAGTTGGCCTTGGTGCTGACGCAAGATTTCCATGGCGACCGTACCCTGGCCGGCAATGGTGTCAGGGTCGTCATAGGGATGGATATAAACCAACCCCTTTTCCTTGATCAGCTTCTGCGAATAGGCCAATGCCTCATCAAAGGCATCGCCGTGCAGAACGACTTTCGCGCCCCGGGCGCGCACCGCGCGCACCTTGATCTCGGGCGTGGTACGCGGCATGACAATCGTCGCCTTCACGCCCAGATGCCGAGCGGCGTATGCCAGCCCCTGGGCATGGTTGCCGGCCGACGCCGTGACCACGCCACAGGCGCGCTGTTCGTCTGTCAGCAAAGCCAGCTTGTTGTAGGCGCCGCGGATCTTGAACGAAAAAACCGGCTGCAAGTCCTCACGCTTGAGCAAAACGGTATTGCCCAGACGTTCGGAAAGAAACGGCGAGGCGTGGATTGGCGTTTCTACCGCCACATCATAGACGCGCGAGCAAAGAATTTTCTTGACGTAGGATTCCAGCATCGGTTTTTTCAGCTTGTTCAGACGTTAATGCGCCAGTCTAGCGAATTGGCCAACCCCCGACTACACGCCAGCTGCCTTGAGGCCGTATAATCGCTCACCTGAATCGTAATCTTAAGGGGCCCTAGATGACCCAGGACGAACTCAAACAAGCGGTTGGCCAGGCAGCGGTGGATATTCTGCTGCCCAGCCTGGAAGACAAGAGCGTCATAGGCGTCGGCACCGGCTCCACCGCCAATTGCTTTATCGATGCTCTGGCCAGGCACAAGGGATTTTTCGACGGTGCAGTGGCCAGCTCCGAAGCCACGGCCGACCGCCTCAAACAGCACGGCATCCCGGTGTACGATCTGAACAGCGTAGCCAGCCTGGATTACTATGTGGATGGTGCGGACGAGGCCAACAAGCATCTCGAACTGATAAAGGGCGGTGGCGCAGCGCTGACGCGGGAAAAAATTGTCGCTGCGGTGGCTCGCACCTTTATCTGCATTGCCGATGCAAGCAAGCTGGTGGATACCCTTGGGGCCTTTCCCCTGCCGGTGGAAGTGATCCCCATGGCGCGCAGCCACGTAGCGAGGGAAATCGTAAAGCTGGGTGGCGATCCGGTTTATCGCGAGGGCTGCGTAACCGACAACGGCAACGTGATCCTCGATGTGCACAATATGCTGATCGTGGATCCGCGCGGCCTGGAAGAAAAACTCAACGCCATCGTTGGCGTGGTTTGCTGTGGTCTTTTTGCAGCACGCCCCGCAGATTTGCTATTGCTGGGGACGGCCGAGGGCGTCAAGACGCTCCGCAAAACTTGAACGCAAGCCGGCTCAGTCAACCGGCGTGAAGCGATAGAACAGATTCGGCTCACTGACCATATAAATCCGCTGCTGGGGGTCCATCGTCAAACCTTCGGCCTGCGGCACCGTCGAATCCAGGCCGCTCATACCCCGCCACAATCCTAGCAGGCTCACCGGTCGCTGTTGCTGGTCGTACTCCACAACCATGCGTGATTCATCACTGAGCAACAGGAAGTGTCCGCTTTCATTGTGGACGCTGACCGATGACAGATCGCTCATGAACAGCCTGTCGGATTCGGGCTGTTTCAGCTCGGTGATACCAACGTCCATTTCGCCATCGCCAGCGTTCACAAACCCGGTCACGGCCAGTACCCGCAACGGGTCCTTTTCCTTGACTACCAGCAAACGATTGCCCGCCTGGTCCCAAGCCACACCTTCCAGCCCCTGGTTGCCTTCGGCATCCACTCCCAGCGTCAGACTGGGAGCCTCAGCGGTGCCGATACGCTCGGCATCGTCCGGAATGTCCACCAGCACCAGTCGATGGGTCCGCTCTTCGGCAATGACGTACAGGTTGTCAGCGATATGAGCCAAGCCCTCCATATCATCAACCCCCTCAACTGCAATGGTGCGCAACAGCTCTCCCTCAAGGCTGATCTCGACAATCAGGGGCGTCCCGTTCACGACGCCAAATAAACTCTCACGTTGCGGATTGTAAGCCAGCGCGGAGAGGTTGTTATCTATCCCCTCCACCACGCGCGCCTGAATATCCGCCCGGTAACGGCTTAAATTGACCGCTTGGGCAGGCATAGCCTGGCGGTTCAGCTTCCATGAATGCCAGAGCAGTACGTCAAGCTGGAGTACACGCAGAACAATTACAAGCAGAACCAGGCAAAATCCTGCCAATATCAGAAAGCGTTTCAATCAAGAACCTCCTGTAAAGCTGGCATATACCTCTGACAATCGGTTTTCAGCTAAACCAATTGAACCCTTAACTCCGAACCTGCGTCGCCTGATCAAGCACGCCGGGGATGGACAGCTCCAGCTTGTCACCAGCATGCAGCACGCCGACACCTGCTGGCGTGCCAGTGATGACCACGTCGCCCGGCAGCAGGGTGAATACCCGCGCGATATGCCGTAACAGCGCCACCATCGGCGTAATCATCTCAGCACTCGAACCTTGCTGGCGAACCTCGCCATTGATCGTCAGACGCAGTGCAACATTGGTCAACGATAGCCGCTCAGGGTTCACGAAAGATGACATTGGGCAGGCCCCATCAAACGCCTTGGCACGCTCCCATGGGTGCGCCTTGGCCTTCAATTGATCCTGCAATTCACGCAACGTCAGATCCAAAGCCAGGCCAATGCCCACAATCGAGGCTTCAGCCTGCTCCGCGGTAACGTCGCCACTCAGCTTGTTACCTATCAGCAGGGCTATCTCAGTCTCATAATGGATTGGCCCCTGCGCGCTCGATAGTGAAATGTCCTCACTGAGAGGCACCACCGAAGTGGCCGGTTTGATGAACAGCAACGGCTCGGTGGGGACGGGATTGTTCAGTTCGCGGGCATGCTCAGCGTAATTGCGCCCTACGCAGACTACCTTGCCCATCGGCAGATTGACCGGAGTACCGTCGTCATACTGGTGCTGATAAGCCATCAACTAAACCTCACAGATGTAGGAAGCACGGCACTCTTGCATCAGGCCCCGCGCGGCTCAGGCAAATATCTTGCCTGGATTCATGATGCCATTCGGGTCGAACACTGCCTTGATCGACTTCATCACCGCAATTTCTGCTTCGCTGCGGCTGTACGTCAGGTAGTCCCGCTTGGTCATGCCCACGCCGTGCTCGGCCGAAATCGAGCCGTTGTATTTCTGCACAATTTCGAACACCCACTTGTTGACCGTCGCGCCGCGGGCAAAGAACTCGTCCTTGGATAAGCCTTCCGGCTTGAGGATGTTCAGGTGCAGATTGCCGTCGCCGATATGGCCGAACCAGACGATCTCGAAGTCAGGGTAGTGCTGGCCGACAATCGCGTCGATATCGTGCAGGAAAGCCGGCACCTTGCCGACGGTGACGGAAATATCGTTCTTGTAAGGAGTCCAGTGTGAAATGGTTTCCGAAATGAACTCGCGCAACTTCCACAGATTCTGCAATTGCTGATCGCTCTGGCTCATCACCCCGTCTACCACCCAGCCCTGCTCCACACAATATTCAAAGGTCTCCAACGCCTGGCTGGCAATATCCTCGCTGATGGCCTCGAATTCGAGCAGGGCATAGAACGGACAATCCGTTTCAAACGGCGCAGGAACGTCGCCACGAGCCATGATCTTGGCCATTGCCTTGTCGGAGAAAAATTCGAATGCGGTCAGATCCAGCTTGCCCTGAAATGCATGCAGTACCGGCATGATCGAATCGAAGTCCGGCGTACCGAGAACCATGGCGGTCAGGTTGCGCGGGGCGCGCTCCAGACGCATGGTCGCCTCGACCACGAAACCCAGCGTCCCTTCAGCGCCGATAAACAGTTGCCGCAGATCATACCCGGTGGCGTTCTTGATCAGGTCCTTGTTCAGCTCCAGCAGTTCGCCGGCACCAGTCACCACCTTCAGGCCGGCCACCCAATTACGGGTCATGCCGTAACGAATAACCTTGATGCCCCCCGCATTGGTCCCGATATTGCCGCCAATCTGGCTGGAACCGGCTGAAGCGAAGTCCACCGGGTAATACAGTCCCTTCTCTTCGGCAAACTGTTGTAACTGGGCGGTCACTACACCTGGCTGGCAGACAACACTACGGTCGAATTCGTTGAAATCGAGAATCTTGTTCATGTAGTCGAAGGAGACGACCACCTCACCGTTGGCTGCCACCGCAGCAGCCGACAGTCCGGTTCGACCGCCCGACGGCACCAACGCCAGCCTCTGCTCGTTGGCGAAACGCACCAGGGCCTGTACCTGCGCGATATCGCGCGGAAACACGATAGCCAGGGGGGCAGGCTCAAAATGCTTGGTCCAGTCCTTGCCCCAGACGGTCAGCGACTCGGCATCGGTGCGCACCTTGTCGGCGTCAACCAGCGTCTTGAGGGTTTCAATCACGGCTTGTGGGGTCATGGCGGCTCTCAAACGGAATTCATGCACTGCCTGAACACTTTTCATGCAGCGACAGGCATCAAAAAAAGGAGATTATGCTAGCATACGCGGCTTCCGGAACAGGACACTTCTGTCGAGCAATTACGGCAAAGTTTTCTTCGGTCCATCCTTTTTCAGCATGGCAGGTACTGACACATGGCTATAACCTCGCTGGACAAAAGCAAGATCAAGTTTCTGCTCCTCGAGGGCGTACACCAGACTGCAGTCGACACCTTGAAGGCAGCCGGCTACACCAATATCGAGTATCACGTCGGTTCGCTTCCGGAAGAGCAACTGAAAGAGTCAATTGCCGATGCCCATTTCGTCGGGATTCGCTCACGCACTCAACTGACCGAAGAGGTGTTCAGCCACGCCGGCAAGCTGATCGCCGTCGGCTGCTTCTGCATCGGCACCAACCAGGTAGATCTGGAAGCTGCCCGTGAACTGGGTATTGCGGTGTTCAACGCGCCCTATTCGAACACGCGTTCAGTCGCCGAACTGGTGCTGGCTGAAGCCATCCTGCTGCTGCGCGGCATTCCCGAAAAGAACGCTTCCTGCCACCGTGGTGGCTGGATCAAGAGCGCGACCAATTCCTACGAGATTCGGGGCAAGAAGCTGGGCATCATCGGTTATGGTTCGATCGGCACGCAGCTGTCAGTCCTGGCCGAAGGTCTGGGCATGCAAGTCATTTTCTATGACGTGGTCACCAAGCTGCCTCTGGGCAACGCTAGCCAGGTCGGCTCCCTGACCGAACTACTGGGCATGGCCGACATCGTTACCCTGCACGTGCCGGAAACAGCCGCTACCAAGTGGATGATGGGCGAGAACGAAATCCGTGCGATGAAAAAAGGCAGCATTCTGATCAACGCTGCCCGCGGCACCGTGGTCGATATCGACGCCCTGGCTGGCGCGTTGCGTGACAAGCACCTGAACGGCGCGGCCATCGACGTATTCCCGGTCGAGCCACGCTCCAACAATGAAGAGTTCATCAGCCCGCTACGCGAGTTCGACAACTGCCTTCTGACGCCGCATATCGGTGGATCTACGATGGAAGCGCAGGCCAATATCGGCCTGGAGGTCGCCGAAAAGCTGGTGCGTTATAGCGACAATGGCACCTCGATCACCTCCGTCAACTTCCCAGAAGTGGCGTTGCCGTCTCACCCCGGCATGCACCGTCTGCTGCACATTCACCAGAACGTGCCGGGCGTAATGAGCGAAATCAACTCACTGTTCGCCGCCAATAACATCAATATCTGCGGTCAGTTTCTGCAGACCAATGAAAAGGTTGGTTATGTGGTGATCGATGTGGATGCGGAAAATTCGGATCTGGCGCTTGAGAAGCTGCAGCACGTCAAGGGCACCATCCGCAGCCGCGTGCTGTTCTGATATACCTGGGTGGCGGAGCAATCCGCCACCCAGTGTTCGGCTCATCGAAACAACGGATTGTCCGGCCGACGCCTGAACCATCCAACCAGACTGGCCCGCTCCTTCCCCGCCTCAAGCACCTCGTGCAGTATTCGAGCGCTCATGAATACCGCCAGGGTCCCAGCCTTCGGTTCGATATCGACAATGCCTTCCCTCAAATGCAGACGCAGCTCACCGCCATCGCCGGGCTGCCATTGCTGATTCAGGTAAGCCACCACCGAGACTGTGCGCAGCGGACTATCCTTGAATCGATCAAGATGTCTGCTATAGCCCGCACCGGGGGGATAAAGGGCAAAATGGGTTTCGAAACTGTCCAGCCCCAGAAACAGCGCGCGATTAAGGGTCAGTTGCAGACCCTGCATTACAGCCAGATACTCATCCTGCGCGGCCTGCGGCGGGCAATCATCCAGCCAACGGGTATAGTCCCCACGAATTTGCGGAACCACTGCCAGATCAGCGCCACGTCCGATGGCTGCCGGAGTCAGCGCATCGCTTTGCCACAGCTGGCGGCACGCCTGACTCAAGCTCAAGGCCAACTCCGAGGATAGGGCGCCCGGTTGAACCGACCATCCTTTCGACGCAAGGTCATCGGCAATCCGCTCGAAGCAGTCAGCTACCGGCACAGGGAACTCGGGCATGTTTGCAAGACTCAAAAGGGCGCTCGCCGCTCCAGCCGGGCGGCCGGAGACGGAATATGCCAGAGGAACTGGCGTAGCGCATTGTAGCGATTCGTGGCCACTCGACAAGTACCGCAAAGCAGCTGACACTAAGCCAACTTTTCCACTCAAGAGGCATCGATGCGTCTTACCACTTTTCAGACCCTGATTCTTACCCTTCTCGCCACCTTGATACTGCATAGCGTGCCCGTCCAGGCTAACCCGACCGCCGAGCTGTATCAGGCGTCGGGGATGAACCAGCATCAGCAGCATTTCCAGTTTGCGCTGAAGGCGGCGCAACAGCGTTATGCCCAGCAATTGCCACCCAGCCTGTATGAAACACTGGTAAGCCACAGCAATCTGCGTTTCGATCCGCAGGGCATGCATGACCGCGCCCAGGCACGGCTTGCTCTGGCTTTGGGCGAGGCCGACCACCGTGAAGCGATTGAATTTTACGCTAGTGCGCTGGGGCGCAAGGTGGTCAGCGCCGAGACCCGGGCCACTTCCCCCGCTTCCATCGTGGCCATGCAACGCGGCCTCCCGGTTCCCGATATCAGCCCGGAGCGACGTCAACTTCTGGAACAACTGGGCGCACTGCTGCCAGCGCTGGATCTGGGCGTCGAGGTAAGTCTGGCCCTGGCCGGACTGGCCGCCCAGAGCGCCAACAGTTTCCTGGGCGGTCTGATGGAGATACCCCAGTCAGTCGTCACGGACCGAAGGGATACCCTGCGTGGACAAATGCGAGCAAACCTTCCGGATACGCTGGCTCATGTATATCGTGATCTTAGCGATGCGGAACTGTCTGAATTTCTCGCCTGGAGTGAGTCCGAACACGGCAAGCTGTACTACCGCGCAGTGGAACTGGCGGTACGCGACGCACTGAATCCTTGAAAACTCCCGGCTGCTGGCGCCCGGCGCGTCAGCAGCCTACTCAATAGCCCAACCGCTCGCTAAGCCAGTCCAGATACTGCTTGCGCATTGCCTTGCCTTCATTGGCCAGATGGTGGCGGGCCTTGGGAACATAAAGCAGATCAGGCGTATCGAATTTGTCCTGCAGGATGCGGATGTTGTGCTGCCAGTCAACCGTCCCATCCGCCTGACCCTGAACGATCAATGGACGATGTGGTGCCGGCGTGGCTGATTCGATCCGTGGAATCCATTTCTCCAGCGCCTGCACCCAGGCAACCGGTAATACCTGAGCCTGCAGCGGGTCGCGCTCGCGAATGAAATCCAGAAAATCCTGATCGTTGGAGTTATCGGTGAAGCGCCGGCCCAGCTGCTGGACGAAGCCACCCAACAGCTTCAGGCTCATTTGCGACATGCCCCACTGCCGAGGGCGCACCAGTGGCGCCATAAGAATGGTCTCGCCGGTTTGCGCGGGTAGCGGGCCATGCAGCAACCGGTCTATGAGAATCGCTCCGCCGGTGCTCTGCCCCATGAAATGCCAAGGGGCAGGCAGATTCCAGGCTTCAGCATGTTTGAGTACGCCATCCAGCGCTGCCTGGTAACGCAGGAAGCAATCAATGCTGGCCCGGTCGCCACTGGACAGGCCATGGCCTGGCAAGTCAAACGCCAGCACCGCCAGTTTGTGACCCAGGGCCCAGCGTATCAGATGTTTGTATAAGCCCATGTGGTCGTAGTAACCGTGCAGAATGAACAGCGTCCCGCGGGGCTTTACCGGACGCCATATCTGCACCGCCAGGTCGAAGCCATCCGCGTGAATCTTTCCCAGATGCTGGCTGACGTGTCGAGTGAAATCGACCCCATAATACTCCGCGTACTGAAGCGCTGCTTCATCGGAGGCTCGCCCCGGCTCCAGGTCCGGCAACCGCTCAATCAGCAAATCGAGAAAAGCCTGATCCATTACCATTCCATAACGTTACGTCTGACAACCCAGACAAGTATGCCGCCCGGAAACGGAACAGAATTCCATGTTCCAGGCATGATTTGCAACCGATCATCGTGTAATATGCTGCCTCTCCAAATTCCACAACCCGTGCCTATTCCAGCGGGTTGTCTGCAGAGTGAGGGTTTTCCATGACTGAACGCGTCCAAGTTGGTAGCTTGCAGGTTGCCAAGGTTCTCCACGACTTCATCAATCAGCAGGCTATTCCAGGGACCGGTCTTGAGGTCGATGCTTTCTGGTCCGGCCTTGAAAGATTGTTTACCGACCTGACTCCGCTCAACCAGGCCTTGCTGGCCAAGCGTGACGACTTCCAGACCCAGATCGATGCATGGCATCACAAACATGCAGGTCAGGCGCACGACGCCGCCGCTTACAAGGCATTTCTCCAGGAAATCGGCTACCTCCTGCCTGAACCTGACGATTTCCAGGCCACCTATTTTCTGGGCCTGATCCTGGCCGGGCAGGAAGAGGTATTGGCGTTGGCCGAGTTGTTGATAAGTGACATGGATCGCGTGGAAGGCGGGATCGTCACGGAAATTCGCCTGTTTCGGCTGAAACACGCCGATGCGGTGAGGCTCGCTCCGCTTTTGCGGGCCGTCTTCGCCGAAGGCCCCGGCACCACCGGCGCAGAAGGGCTGCAAACCCAGGTGACCCGCCTGAAAATGTACCTCGACAAAACGAGGGTGAAGGAAATCTAGAATTTGCATCAAATGAATTAGAATCACTG